>Ga0209611_10003029_pt1 | contig 29400 bp, 19 predicted proteins | sample S1TSphgellanicum_3_FD_187693 | JGI IMG/M metagenome (GOLD analysis project Ga0209611, IMG submission 187693) | Host-associated microbial communities from peat moss isolated from Minnesota, USA - S1T2_Fc - Sphagnum magellanicum MG (SPAdes) (version 2) | ecosystem: Host-associated > Plants > Peat...
ATGTGTACATGGATCTTTTTGGAATTGTTGGTTACAAAGTTGTTTTTATTTGGAAATAATGTAATTGAATTTTTTTATAATATGGCATTCACATAAAAAATGATCGTTAATATGTTAACTTTGGTGGCCACTAAATGGAGTTCATTCCATCCACCAAGTTGTATAAAGTCCTAAATTCAGTTTTTAGTATTAAATTAATTTAATATGTGTTAATATATATTATTCCCTATATATTGTCCTGCTAGTGTGATTGGTCCCAGAATCCAAGCCCCATTTCATGAAAGGTTGTTTTGGAAGAATTGTGACTAACTTGGCCAAACTTCGTATAGCCAACCCTCCGATGCATTGGCATGCATCACACGATCTATAGGAATCAATGACATCTCCATACATTGTGGGCCACCAAAACCTTGCATCTAAAATTTTCTTATTTGTGATTTCAATTGCAAAGTGCCCTCCTGTTATTCCCTCATGCAATTTTTTCATCACCTTTTGAGCTTCTATGGTTGATAGACATCTCTTCAATCTATTGTCCGGCTTCATCCTATACAAAATTTCATTCTTCATTGTAAAGGGTTCAACCCTCTTAGCTAACTGTTGTTTTGCCCTAGTCTAAAAAAAACTCTTCAATCTATCTTATTTGTAATAACATTCTAACATCATTCAATCATTCTGGTTCTATGAAAAATAAACTAACATTTGTGGTCTATTTTGGGATTCTTGAAGGTTTTATGACATTAGGTAATTTGGACAAAACATCTATAACTACATGAGTCTTGCTTGACTTGTACACCATTATGAAATCATACTCCAGAAACAACAATAACCACCTAACTACTCTTCCTAAAACATGTGGTTTGTTTACCAAGTAAACTAAAGCCATATGATCAACATAAAACATAAATTTATTTCCTAATGGATAATGGTACTATAATTTTGTTCTACACTATTTAGAAGCCTATAAGCATACACTATTGGTTGATTCCTCTTCTCTATTATATTCTATGCTGATAAAGCTCCCATAGCCAATAATGATGCATATGTGTGAACACGGAACTCCACATCCCACTTTGGTGGTATTAAAATTGGTGTTTCAATATACTTCTGTTTAATTAGCTCCCAAGCTTTTTGGCATTCCTTTGTCCACAGAATTTTTTTTATCTTCCTTATGAACTTCATAATTAGAGCCATGATCCTTGCAAAATTCTTAATAAAATGTTTGTAAAATTGCGCCATACCGTTTAACACTTGAATTTGCTATGAATTCCATGGTATCGACATGTTTACTATGGCCTGGATTTTTTTAGGATCCAATAACTTGCCTTCCTTTGAGACAATGAATCCAATAATTACTCATAATAACAATAAAAAAAAGTGCATTTTTCTAGGTTTAAATTGATGTTGTATTTTCTACACTTCTAAAAACATAATTTGAGCTTTTGCAAATGAGTTTGTATCATTATAAACTATAAAATCATCCAAATGAGTTTTCATAAAAATATCTACATATTCTTTGAATGCTTTTGTGACCACTCTCTGAAATGTTGAAGGTCCATTTTTCATTCCAAATGGCATTATTCTCCAAATAAATGCTCCCCAACTCTATTGGAATGCATTTTAAATCCTTATACGTCCAAACAAAACATTTTTGTACTCCCTCAACTACTCTTATAATTCCCGCACCTTCTCTGGTTGTAGATTTGAATTCACTTTCACCATCTAAGGTTCTACTTGAATCCCCAAATTTAGATTTGTTAACTCTTGTTCTTCTATGAGTGTCCAACCTATAATTTGTAGTTTTTGAGCTTGACTTTGGATGGAATTTTATCAATTTCAACATTCCCTAGTTGATGTTTATAATAAGTCTTAGGATATACTTTATCTTCTAAAACAACTTTTGGTTCATATATGTTTGTAGTTTCTCTGTCGCAACCCCACTTTGGGGCTAAGTGTGAGAATGCAACTCACACTCCCAAAAGTGGGAAAATGGAGTCCTTCGAGACTCCTGAAAATTTAGAAGACAATTTGAGGGGTCAAATCTCCTTGCATTGGTGCGTTCTTTATATCAATGAAAAGCTCTTGAAGTGTAGATGCCCAAAATGGCCTCGCATGGGCCATTTGGACATCTGCAGCCCAAGTTATGGGCAAAAGAAGGGTCGGGAGTCAAATTGCCAGTATGACTCCCGACCACTAAAAGTCAAGAATCGACCTCTTTCCGACGTCGCCTCAAGGAGTGCGACACGGCATTGGAAAGCTCTTGACGAGAGCTACAACTTTGGTTTTAACCTCGTCCCAATCCGAGTTCGGGGCGAGGAGCTATGAGCGTCCAAAGTCCCAGGACTCCAACCCGAGATAATTTCGAGACTCCAACTTGGGAGTCCTGGGAAAAAGAGCCATTTGGATGTAGCCTCGGCAGAGAGCTACAGAGTATACTATAAGGGGGAAGGTGGTGGCTTCCTCGAGTCCGGGCCGTGGTGAGTCTTGTGTGTCAAAGTGCTCGTGGCTTGTCTTAACACCCAAAGGTGTTCCCGAATGCTAACTAACCCTCTTGTGGTTAGTTTTGGATGCAAATTTGAACTTGATAATCTAGTCCCTCTTCCTAGTCTAATCCCGAGACTTCTAGCACGCCCCTCTACCCCCTTTTTTGTGCTAGAAGTTGGGAACGACCCTCAAGTCCCAACTTTCCGCAACTCTACATAATTGGACCCTCAAGTGGGTTCAACAAGGGACTTGGGAGTGCGTCATTCTCCTTCTACTGAAATGAATTTTATACTCTTTTGGTTTATATTGTAATTCTGAAATTCAATAAAGATGTGTGGGTATACTTTGTGGTTTCTACAAACTGAAAATTTTCTGGTAAACTAATGGTGCCGATGGAAAACAATCCTGGTTCCATAACAAATATGATATCCTCCTCATCTATGGATCGTAGCATAACAACACTTCTAATCATTTCACCTTTGCTCCTAGGTGTTTTGTCACTACTATAATTCTAACCATACCATTCCCATGAATTGTCACTATGTCGTTCCCCCAATCATTGGCTACTTTGGCATCCCTCAACCAAGGTCTCCATAATAACATGGAATAACTAGTGTGTGTCACACTATTTAGCAATATAGTAAATGTAGTAACATAGGATATGTCATGAACATATATCTTCAAATCGCGAATCAATCCTATTGGTTTTGTAATACTCTAATCTTCCATCTTCAGATTATATGGTGCCAGTTTAAGCTTTGGTAACCCCAACCTTAATCTCAACTAAACTTTGTAATAATATTAACCCTAGACCCTCCATTGAGCAATACATTTTCTACAATATTTTTTCCAATCTATACTTGAATAATTGCCATATGGTTATTAATAATGATTGTTGTTATTGTTATTTCGATACTATAGATGGTGTTGTTTTTTCTATTATTGTTTTAGTTACAATCTATGGTTTATTTGGTTTCATTTTTTGCCAAAGATATCTTTTCAACTCAAGAGCCATTTTTAGTAATTATGTCAAGTTCAAACTAAAATTAGTTTCCATATCTATCTATTGATATCCTAAAATATTTCTTCTATTGATATCAATTTACTTTGGGAAACTACAGATTCCTAAAGTTTTTGAGGTTCTATAGAAGGTGTAGTATCAAACATTTTTAGCCACATCATGTTCCATCCTTCTATTGATGTAGAAGATCCTTCACTAGTAGCTTGTGTTTTTTGCAGCTGCTAAATTGTCTTCGCCATTGTATTCTTTAACTTTTCCTCCTCCCAATCTACAATAGTTTTGTTCTTCTTTGGTTTTCTCTCCTAGAACACCTATTTTTCTATGATTCTACTCCTTGTAGTAACATTAACATCAATGGAATTCACATTTGCATTAATTGTCTCAACCTCAACTATGGCTTTCCCTTCCGAGTTTGATGCATTTTTCCTTTGAAACATTTTCTGCATATTTGCAAACTTGGGACAATCCATCATCTTATGTCCATTCAAACCATAGATAAAGGAAGCATATAAAATATTCTTTTGACCTTTTTGAGGTTGATTGGTAGCTTTTGCTACTGCTATAGTGGGCTCTTCCTTCTTGACTTTACATGTCTCCACATTGTGGTTGTTTCTCCCACAATTTGTACAATGTTTGCTAATCTTTCTTGGTTTTGTTTGTGTCGTTATAGATTTAGACATTTGTGGTGCCGACAATGCACTTTGAGCTTCTGTTCGGGTCATCTTTTCTTCACATAGTAGAATCGCCTCCTTATGCATTTGTAACATGGTATGCTTCATTCCTATAGTTGTAATCCTCAAATAAGATTATAAACTTGCCTAAAACACCGTGGTCAAAAAATTATTTGTGGTTGGTGTTTACAATCCATGAACCAACTTCTGTATGTGTTCATAGTACACTTCAACTTGCTCAGTCTCTCCTTGCTTGATATTCTTAAACTCCATGTAAATTTGTCCATCATTTTGTGTCTTCCTGTGACATTTATGGAATGTTTGAGTTAATTTGAAAAACATGTAATCCAAAAATTCTAACATATAATTATGACACCAACTTGATGCCATTTCTCTCAATGTATAATTGAATGCATTAATGATGTACTCCTCCGAGGTTTCGCCATTCATTCGAACAACTGTCTGAAAAAACTTTCACATGATCATTTAGACTTACATCTTTCTTATAATTTGGATACTTCAAAGCCAATTGATATGGTTTGACCACTAAGCCTTTTGTTTTAATATTCATTACCGACCCAATCTTCTACCTTTCACAGTTTAATGGAATTAGTGGTGGCCATCCCACATATTTGTTAGCTTGTCTTGCCATGAACGGTCTTGAAATGGGTACTGTTACCTTATTCGGATCTTCATAAATTTGGTCTATGTGTTTTCCAACTTGAATAATCACTAGTATGCAATATGTAGTTTGACCATTCTCAAATTAATTCCTTGCGGATGGCTCAGCCTTTGTTCCAAGCTTACAAGTTATAGTAGTTATTTTTGGCATCATAAATCCAACCAATTGTTCTTGTGAAACAATATTAGGTATCTGAGGTATCCCACTCATCAGCCTAAACCTTACTGATGATGGTGTAAACAGTCTGGACATCCTAGCTTGGATAGTTATACAACATTCATTTGCACTTTTTGTTGTCTAGAATTTAGTCTTAAAGAAAATGGTTCGGCCTTAATCATATTTGGAGAATTCCACACTCTCATTCTATTGTGTTCAAATTGTGCTTCACTCAAACCCAGCTCTTGCAACCTATTTTCTGAACCATTGCGAATTTGTTATTTTGTCTATGGTTGTTCTATAGAGTTTGTTTATAACATTTATTATCCCACATATCTAACAAATCCATCCTTCACTTCACTATTAATCAATGGACATTCTATGATGACGTGTCCTCCGACTTTACAAAAAGCACAAATTTTAGAACAAGTTTGAGCCAACATTGCTGAATTTTCAGAATCATAACTTCAACGTTTTGGATCTTTTTTATTTTTTTCAAATCTTCTATTTCTATTGTTCGTTGGAATTAGTAATGCCTCCTCTAAAATTCACTTGTGCATCATTATACACATAAGTTTTTGGGTAATTCTCATCTACCCATTTTTGGAATACTAGGATTAGAATCATGATTCATTTCTTAAACTTCTATTGGCTCATGATATTTTGGCAATGCTGATTGGTACATAAATGGTATACTTGTGCGTTTGTTGTAGTTACTTTGTCGACTATGCACAAATTTTAGACTTATAATATTTTGTCCTTTAGATTTTTATTGTCCTTAGGTTTTCAAATAATCAATGGTGCTTGGAGAGTATGAATACCCCTTTTTCTTGGATATATTTTAGACCTAATCCCCCTCATTGGAGATTATCTTCTATAACTAGGACATTTTTAAAGACCTCCTGTCCATACTTCTCGTTTAGTTCCCATGCTTATCACTAGTAGAAATTTTGGGTTTTGCAATTGTCATTTACAATTAAAATTCAATTGCATGCCACACATGCAACTACTAATTTGTGTAGTTGCTTAAGGCAAGTTGCACATGACATTCAATTACATGTGACAATACATATGCAACATGTATATACGATGTTAATATACATGTTCATCCATACATACCAATCCAAATGTAATTGCACCTTATGTGTAACTTTCCTTGCAACTAATCAAAATATGACACATGTTTAAAAATTGGACAACTAGCTTGTGGTCCACATGTCAGTATTTAATTTTTTTGTGTTTTCAAAATTAAAAATTCATTGGATTAATCCCAATAGTTAAATTTTTTGCCATTAAGATGATGACACATGGCAGACCATGGAACATTCATTGACCATTTGACATGTGTTCATTTTAAACACCAATTATATGGTGACATGTGGCAATTAATGCCCACCTATTTTTTAATTTTTAAATATTAATTAATGAAATCTAAATCATCCAATTTTTGGTTAATAAGATGTTAACACATGGTGCCTAGGTAGGTAGGTAATTATTAAATCTTATTAAGTAGGTAGGTTTACTTAAGTATGTAAGTAGGTTGAAAAGTAATTAAGCTTAGGCTATATAGGTAGGTTTAGAATAATCAGATTTTATTTTTAGGTTTAACCATTTCATAAAGGTCAATTTTTTTCCATTCATTCATCCCCAATGGCACTTGATATTTGGATACTACATAGCTATTACTCCTACTTATAGACTAAGCCAAATAGAATTGGAAGCCAAAGGATATGGGTTAAAACATTCCATTGCAGACCTCATGAACCAACCTAATCGCACATTAGATACAACTGATGTATTAGAGTATACCAACTAGGGGAGGGCTTTATTGCTTTTGATGTCCAGAAAAAACTTGAAGCCCTCCTCTTGGCACATCTAACACATGAAGAATTGTTGAAAACAGATTAAAAATGAAAAAGTTATGGCTCCCCAAAGTAAAGGGGGCCAAAATTTCAAAAAAAATTTGAACATTATAAAGGCCGATTCTTAAACACCCAAAAAGTTCCTTTTATGTTGTTTCTATGCTATTAAAGTTTCAATGTGATTTGTAGAACTTCAAGTGGCACTCCTATAGCACTTTAAATCGTTTAAAATGAATAAAAAATAAGAAAGTTATGAGGTTTGAAAGTAGGAAGGGTCCAAAGAAAAGAAAAAAAGACAAAACGTTTTGTAACTTGGAAAGCTTTTTTTTCTTTTTTTTCTTCTTTTTAATTTTTGATTACTCCTTTTCTTTTGCACTTCAAAGATGATTATAGGATTTTTTAATAATTATGATTACTTAATGAAAATATGATTTTAATATTATTATCTACTTTAAACTAGTAATTAACTTAAGATGTATTTAATATAACTCACGTATTCGTGTACAAAGCAATGTAGACAAAATAATTCCAATTTGTTCAATAGTTAGTATATTTCCATCAACCAGCTGGTGGGAGCGAGAAGTGTGGGATATGTTTGTGTTTATTTTTCCAACCACCTCGATTTACGCTGTATATTAACAAATTACGGTTTTGAGGGCCATCCATTACAAAAAGACTTTCCTTTAAGTGGATATGTGGAAGTACGTTATGATGATTAAGATAAACGTGTGGTTTCTAAACCTATAGAAATGACTCAAGAATTTCGTTATTTTGATTTTGCTAGTCCTTGGGAACAAATGTCGCGTAGTGATAAATCAAATAAAAGTAAGCAAAAGTTGTTTAATTTATGTACTTGTAGGTTAATTAGTGTAGCATGTTTACATTAATATTTTAACATAAATAATAAAATTTAAATATATAATACCTATCCAATGTATATATATAATTGATTATCACTATAATTAAAATAAACGTTTAATTAATAAATAATATTATTATCATATTCATTGATTTTGAAGATTTTTTATTTAATCCAATTTACATTTTCTGAAAAAGATTCCAAATAAAATAAAATCAAAAAATTTTACTTGCCAAAAAAAAATATTATATATATATATATTTGACAAATCAAATTTGAAAACTTATAATACATAAAATAATACATAAAACTTGTAACCATGGTTTAATTTAACATAATTTAGCCATATTTATTTTATCATAATTTAATTTAGCTTAATTTAATTAAATATTATAACCTAACTTAATTTAACCATATTCATTTTAGCCTAATTTAATTTATCTTAGTTTATTTAAGCCATGATTAATATTTTTTAATTTATTTTAGCCATAAATAATTTAGCTTAACTTGATTTAATCATAATTAACATGGCTTACTTTAATTTAACCATAATTAGTTTAGTTTAATAAATTTAACCATGGTTGATTTTAACTTAATTTAATTTAACCATAATTATTTAAACCTAACTTAATTTAATTATGGTTAATTTAGCCTAATTTAATTTAGTTTAATTTATTTAAACAAAAATTAGTTTAATTTAACTTAATTTAGCCATGATTAATTTAGCTTAATTTAAATTAACCATAATTAGTTTAGCCTAATTTAATTTAGCCCTGGTTATTTTAAACTAGGTTAATTTAGGCTAGCCTAAGTTAACATGGGGTTAACCTTAGTACTAGAGGTACATAATACTATTACATATAACTTATGTAGATATATTAAGTATAATAATTTAAATATGTATAAATTTAGGCCATTATTTTTATGACACATGTCCATGTTGTACACATTAGTTCCATGTTAGTTGCACACACAATCGTATGGCCCATAAATTATACATTACCAAATTTGTAGTCGTAAACATGACCAAAATAGTTGCAAATGACAACAAGTTACATGCTAATTGCATAGTGATTGGTTGCAAATGATAGGATTTCTAGTAGTGTATTGAAAACACCCGATGTCCTACAAGTTGTTTTTCCGTTCATAACCTTTTGGGTTCCAAAACTTTACCCCTATTCAGTGTTTCATGCACCTTTTAGTCTGCATCTTAATGTTTTTCAAGATCATAAATGATGTTTTCCTATTTGGCTTTTTGGTCCACTTGCTTTTCTAAACTTCAAATCACCATCTGATTCATATTATCATGCAAATATTAAATTCCCTTGGGTCCATTCACAGTAAAAGGAGTCATGAGTGCTAAGGTCGAGATCTTTATTACGAAGTGCATTTTACATGTGTCCTGCATGGATTAGTCTATTAAATATCAAAACTATATTTTAAATGTAATTTTTGAGATTAAATATCAATATTGAGACCAAACATGACCATATTATAATTATTTTATATTTTACATGAAGACCTAGATTATAATCAAATGTAGACTTTTGTTTTAAACCATGATCATAAATTTTGAACCTTTTGAACCATTCAAAATGTTTAGAATTGAAATTAAGAACATTAGTTCAAAGGATTCAATACATATGCATTTAAAAACATAAATACATGAAACCTTTCTTATGAAATATATTAGAGCCCATAATAAAATTGAGAACATTTGGTGAATGTTTGAATAACAAAAGACATGTTCAAATTTTATAGTTAAAAAAAAAACCCTATCAACAAATGCTTTGTGTACAAAATTTGATCAATTCTAACACCATAATGAAATGACTCCAAATTTGTAGGATATCAATTTCATGAATAAACAAGCAAAACCCCAAAACATGAACAAATAATTCATTATATATAATTATTGGTGATTTTTTAAATAGTAGAGGTGTAGTTTTCATTACAATCAACAAGTGATTTGGCTCCTTTTACTATGATTTGGCCCCCTTGGTTTTATGGTGTATTTTTTATTTAAGTCCTTATAACATTCATCACTTAGATCTATGTATTCTATTTGCTAAGAACTTTAGAAATCTAGATATACCAAACAATAATATTTCCTCCTCCAATTCATCAAAATCTAAAAAAACAATGCTTTTACAAAACTCCAAACGATTCAATAATTGTTGTTATTTTTGGCTTCAATATGTGGTTTTCAATACCAATAGAACTTTGAATTAAAAAATGTGTGTTTTTGTCTAGTTCTAGTTGTTTTGTTCTTCATTCCATGTGTAAAACTAAAACAATTCCCAAATTTCAACAATTTTCAGAACTTTGTTCTAAATCATTTCCTTCCAAAAGTAATTCAAAATTAAAAATGTTCAACAATTTTAATCCTATTCATCTCATTCACTACCTTGGTTATTCCCTACCATTCTTCTTATCTACTTTGTTTTGGTTCATCCCTACTATACAGCAGGTAACAAAATGTTATTACATTAACATAAAATCATCACAATTTACATGGTTAACTCTATTTAATTTTTTGAAAGATAATGTTCAAACGACAATAAAGGCTAACAATGCGATTTAAATTTTTTTTACATGGGCATAATTGTTAACAAATAGGAGATTTAGTCAAGTGCAAACATAAATCTTTATTGAAAGGAAACTAAAACATGACATCACAACATGGAACATAACATCAAGAACTCCTTAAGGTTCTTGTCACATGAAATACATATACTTGTGCAATGAAGAAAAGAGAGCCAAACCATCAACACTAAGGTATTTAACTAAAAGACCAAACCACAAATAACCAAATTAATATAAGTAAAGAAAGTAATTCAACCTTATGAAAGTAACCTATTATAGTAACTAGTGAAACCTAACTAGTTGAGCTTGAATTTTCAATAATAATTTAATATATGCACAAACAATAGTTATTGAACAAAAAAGTGTCCATGACAATAGGACCATTTTTCCATTTCAAATAAATTTCTTGTAAGATCATAAATTGTGTTTTCCAATAGACTCAACAATAATGGATTAACATTTTTAATACACTTCAAAGCAAATTTAAAGGTCTAGCATTTTTTAGTACAAGAATTTGAGACTTTACTTGGAATGATCACAAAAGTCTTGAAAACTTCTTAGCTGGTATCAATGCAATTTTATAACATGTTATGTATTCAATTTACATATTTAGTAAATATTTTTGAGAGTCTTGATTGCCAAATGTTCAATGTCAATAAATCCATGAAATGAAGGGTTTCACTATTAGAAATTTTGTCTTTTGCAACTTGTCTTATGTAATTAAAAAATGTCGCATGCAACTACACATGTCGCATGCAATTCCAAAATAATTACATGTGAGATTTTTAAGTTGCATAAGACAAGTTGCAAAAGACAAAATTTCTAGTAGTGTTTTTTGATGATATATTGATGAAAAACGTGTAACAAATAATAAACAAAGAAACGTGGCACATTAAAGTTGTGCATGATTTAGGTTGTTCATTAAAACATGATTTTTCTCACACTTGATTATAAATTAATTTACATGTCTTAATGAATGACTAATTAGGATCCAAAGTGCTCAGTTCAATTTCAACATTGCCATGGTTATTGGGCATAACATGATGAAACCTAAGAAGGTTTGAAAAATCCATCTCATGAATCCTTTTAGTTTCTTTTGAAACAACCTCCATATCCACCTCATTTAATAACATGGCTAACACATGTGACATCAATGGGCGTGTTGAGTTTTGATGTTTGCAAACATAATAATGCCATATCAATCACATGTGAAAATGAACTAGAAAATAATTGAAGTGTGATCTTCAACTCTTATAGTTGCATTGGAAGAAACATTCCAACTTATATACATAAACAATGTATCCATATTTCTTTGTTTAAAATACATGAAATAAGTAACATTGTTATGCTTTATTATAATTTGCATACTAGAACAAAGTAAATGTGAAATTGTAAAACATATGCGTGTGTCCATTTAGGGGAAAACATGAAGGTATCTATTGCCCAAATTGTGTCATTTGATACATGATTTTGAATTATGATAAATTGGAGTTGGACTACTCACAATGTTGAAATGAATAATTTTGAAAACAAAACCAAATTTAAGGAATACCCCTTTTTTATAGTTTTGTCCATAAAATGTGCTTATACTTAGTTTAGTATTGCATATTTAAGCCATGTCTTCACATTTTGGGTAGATAAATTAAAAAACATAGTTGTAAACCGTGTGGTATTATCTCTAGTTTATTTTGAAATGTTTTGTGTAGCCCAGCTAGGTTGGACACATAAGATCCCATGTGAAGCAAACACTAGAAGAAATTTGAAAATAAATGACTACAATTTTAGTTGTAAAAACAAAATTTTAGTCGTAATGGACACATGTGACTACAAACCCTATAGTCACCTTGGATAAGTGGCAAAAGAAAACTAGTTGCAAAAGACTCCACATGGCATGAAAGTGACATTAGTAATTGCATATCATTTGCGATTACAAAGATTTTTCATCCATTGACTAGTTGTAGGACTATGCAACTACATATATGACTACATAAAATACTAGGGAATATTTTTTAAATAATTAAATATAAATGGTTTAGTAGATTTTTAAATCACACTTATTAAGTAAATGATTTATATTTATATAAATAATGTAATATAATCATTTACATCATTGGTAATTTCATAAAATTTCAACCTATGGATTGTTGACACATGTCATTACCTAGGCTAGGCTAAAAACCTAATTTAGGTAGTGTTAATAGGTAGAAATATCTAGATTAAATAGTTCCATAGGCCTCCTAGTGACTACTAGTTACTAGTGGTAGACTTATTATCCCTTACCCAAGGGGTGAAGTTAATGGGATCAAATAGTTCAAGTTAATGAGTGGTTGGGGGTAATTCACCTAATCATCTAGAAGATTTTTAGAAGAGGATTAGGATAAAGGCCCCATTTTCTAATGGTTAATGTGGGCCTTGTGTGTGGTATGTGGGGAAGGGGAATAGAAGAAATGGGAGAGGATGAGGAGATTCATTAGAGATTTTTGGGAGATAGAAAACTTTCATTTGGAATGTGGAGAAGAATGGAGAAATAAGTATGTACCTTGTGTGTGATTTTAATGGAAGATGGTTGAAGGATTTGATCTTCTTATGTTGCATTGATGTTTTATTAAGTGTGGAAGGTAGAATTGTTTGGGTGATAAAAGTAGGATGCTTACATGAACTAGTACCTCTACATTTCTTTTAGGATAGAAAGTAAGGGGGTTGACCCCTAGGTGGTCTTTAGAGCCCTAAACTATTGGTTGCCATAAGAGGGTAGCAACCAGTCCATGGTGGTGGAAATCAAGGGTAACAAACTAATAAGTTATTTCTTGCACGATTGGAAGGCATCGCAATAGGCAGTAGGCAAAAGCTGTCGAGGGACAATAGTTGGTTGTAAACAATAGAGTGCAGAGGAGGCTTTGATGGCTGCAACTGGTAGGTAGAGCCACTAAAGAACTTGCAGACATGGGGAAGGGAGGGACAATAACGTGAGAAAGGTCTACAAACCCCCTAGGCAGTATCTAGGGGATGTAGAAAGTACTACAGACCCAATGAGAGTAACTACTCTCAATTTCTCTTCTTTCTCATCTTGTCCTCTTTCCATTCTACCCTCTACTCCTTAGATTATGATTAAGATTTGGTGATCATAAGGTGTAATTTGATGTTGGATGTAAAAATGCATTTTATTACTTCTTCTAAATTTTTTGCAAGGACTAAAGTCTGGTGGCCATTAGGTCATATTTGTAATTGAAAATCACATTGTTTGCACGGTGTAAATCGTGAATTGGTATTTTAGACTTTTGTAAATTTTAGAATTAACTAAATATGTGTTTATTAATGGCCACAAATTATGCAACCAAATGGGTGGAGGCCCGAACATTAAAGACAAATATTGCAATAGTAATAACAAAGTTTTTATATGAGTGTATTCTTACTAGATTACATATCAACCGCGGAGAGGAATTCAAGAGAAAAGTCATACAAATGACTTGATGAAGATGACAAAGTAGTACCACATCAAGTATCAATTCACGATAACACTCAGGTGTGTCGGACCATAGATAAATTAGACGAATCATCTGAAAAATCATCTAATTCAATTGATAAATCACATGATGATATGGTTGAATTAAAGAAGATTGTAGCATACCTGGTACAGATGATGAAAGATGAAGAAGGAGATGGCGATGATGACATTTGGATGAATAATGAAAATTAAAGTGCATTCGCACCATTGATCCAAAGTAATTGCTTCCACAAAAGCAAGGTCGTCATGAAAGGAACAAGGTGTGTGAATAAGACAAGTAATTCATGAAAAAATGGTGAGCCACCCTAAATGAAAAAAACATGAAGGAATGGAAGTTAAACATTTGAAGTTGCTCCAGAAAAAATTGGTTTTTTTTACGAATGTTGTAATATGAGTGAAGAAAGTGCAATAGAAAAAATATATAAACTTGCAAGAAAGAAAAAAGCATAGAAGGTTGCTAAATGTGAGAAATTGCAGAAAATTGAAGATGAACATTATGCGGTAGAAGTTCTTGCAAAATAGAAGGAATTCCAAAAGGAGTTGGAAAGGTTGGCTAGTAGCCCAATTTACAACATTGTGCTGCTAAGAGTAATTTTGCCTTTAGCATCATCATTGTCATCTGAATGCGAGGAAGGGAAATAATTCACAAAAAAATTCATTAAAGTGGTTAGATGTGTAAAGGATATTGAAACAACAACAAAACCACTACTGGAGAAGCTATGAAGGCAAGCAATAATGGCAACAGGACCTGGTGCAACAGCACATGAACTAGTTGATATATAGGATTCCAACAAAGAAGACAAAGAAGAAGGTGTTGGTGTGGTTCATAAAATTCTTGAAATAATAACAGACGTTGGTCAAACCACATAAAGTCCATAGATAATAGTGTAGCCATAGATGGTAAAACAACAAGTCATGATTCCATCATCATTTCAATCAAGCTTGGTAAACTTACCAATATCTATACTAGAAAATAAAAGAATTCAACATTGGAGGATGGATCAATAAACTTTGGCTAAAAGGGGCATTAAGATCCTGGATGGGAACAAATATTTCTTTCACTACATTAAAAAGATGGATATATGATTACATGACTACAAAATATTATTTATATAATATGTATATAGTATAGATTTTTGTATACAATATATTTGTAATTTCATATTAGTATTTAAATATATTTTTGCATATTGATTATATAAAATAATTATTCATTTGATTTAATTGTGAATTATTTATATATCGTATATGTACGGTTTGTATACAAATAATATCAAAACATATCATACAATACCAATGTTATACATTCAATATACATATGACCAATCAACATACCCCAATGTTGACCATAGTCAACATGGTCAAACTTGGTCAACAGGCAAGGATCAAAATTTGATCCTTGGACCTATTCCAAATGCTCCAAGGCTTTTGCCATCCACCTACCACATTAGATGTGAAACAACATACTCGTACAAGATTTACAATTTTTCAATGTGTGAATGTAAAAAAACACAAAGTTTAAATTTTATTTTATTTTTTCAATGTGCACCAACCAAAAATTCAAACAACAAAATTTGAACATAGAAAATCACTTTGATTTTCAAATTTTTTAACATATCCATTATGTTTCAATACATGATAAACTTAAATAAATAGATGTATAATTTAAATATAAAACCTAGAATTTATTTATTTTAGTTTTAATTTTAAAATATGAATATAATATAACATATTTGTATTTATATATATTATGTACCATACTATATACACATAACATAATTTTACACATAATTTATTAATCTACACATACATGCATGTGAATATTAATATGCATAAAATATATTTATATTATTATATTATTTTAATATATATACACATAATATAATAATATTTTTGAATAAAATTATAATTTTAAATTGTGTGAATTTTATTTAATTACATAATTTTGAAAGGTCATTTTATAAATTTAATATGTTGTAAATCTATGAAGCCTAAACCCATGGATAAATCTGATAAAACTTTGTTAAATTTGGCTAAAATAATATAAATTTTCTGAACTATGTTATTTTGGATTATTTTTAAAAAAATTAAATTAAGATATTTTGATTAAACTTGACCTGATTAAAATTAAAGTTGGTTAATTCTGGTTAATTTTGATTAGAATAAATAGGCTATTTTGTTTAAACTAGGATAAATTTTCTTATATTTTGATAAACTTGGGTGAATTTTTTTGAAGCTTGGTTAAATGAACATAAATTTAGCTAAACTAAATGATTTTGGCTAAATTTGGCTAAACCCAGAAATGTTTTAATTAAATTTGGTTAAATTCCTACTGAAATTGAGTAAATTTGGTTAAACCTAAAATTCTTTTAGTTAAAATTGGTTATCTATTTAGCTAAATTTGAATAAATTAGACTAAACTTGGATACTTAAATTAAATTTGGTTAAAATTGGTGAAATCAAGTTACATTAAACCACTTAAGCTAACCTAGTTAAACTTGGTTAAATTTGAATAAATTTGAATAAACTTGGTTTAAATTTATCAAATGAGGTCTTCAAAGGTATTTTGGTGGAATTACGGCCAAAATTAGGCTAAATTGAGCTAATTAATCTAAGTTTGGCTAGGTAAACTTGGTGAAATCTAAAGGTTGTTACAATTGGTACACTTGACTAAATCACAAACAAAATTTAGTTACATATATCAAAGTATGGTACATTAAGCTAAAATAGGATTAATTAGAATAAATAAGGTTATATGAAATAAACTTGGGGAAAATTATACTTAAGTAAGTTAAATTAGGTTACATTAGGATTAAATTAAATTAAATTGAATTGAATTAGGTTTAAATTAATTCATGTTAGAATATGTACTTAGGCCTATCTAAAGGCTATTTGTTAAGAATAATTTAAATCCACTTAAGCATATATTTAAAGGTTAATTGGGACTTAATATGTTTATCTAGGCCTATTTAAGGTCTACTTAACAAACCTTTTTATTTAGCTTATTTACTTTACCAAGCTTGTTTAACCTACCCATGTACATGTTTAACCTAGCTACCTTGTATGATTACTAGTCATGTAGTCGTAATATCATAATCATATGAGACTAAAAGTCCTATAATCATGCCTAAAATCACATATGATTGGGTCATATCATTCCATGAATAAGTTTGGACACTAGTCACAATGTGTCTTGGTCATGGATGCTATGTTTTGGTGTAGTGTTAACATGCACTAAACAAAGTTATTTTAAGCAAGTAGAAATACTAGAGGTGTGGAAACAAATGGGAAACATAGAAGAGGAATGGGTTAGTAAGATGGGGGTAGTCACATTATTAGCCATTGAATGGAAAGAACTAGACCATGATGTTTTAGAGGAATTCTTGAACACTTTTATCATGAAAGGCTATGAAATTTATTTTGGGAAGAAGAATATAGTGTATGTCATAAGAAAGTAACTAATAGCTAATGCTTTTGGTGTTTGTCAAAGTGATTATGTTGAGGATCCTGAGGGACAGGTTACCAAAGCCTTAGGTAGATGCATAATCAAATGGCTCACTTTTGTGACAAATTTAGTTTTTTTTCTCGGGTACCCTTTATTCAACTGCATATGGTAATAATATATCCTTAGATTTACTAATTGGGACTTGGATCCAAACTAACAACTTAATTATGAAGAAAACTATGTAGCTATTTATTGATAAAAAAAACTCATTTGCTAGTAGTAATGGACTTTTGAAGTAAAAAAATATGGACTAGTCATCTAATAAAAACATCACAAAATGGGAAATTTTATATTGATTCACATTCCAAATTTGTTATTGGGACTCAATATATGATGAAATACAAAATGATAAACTCATATTAGGAATCTTTTTTTTGAAAACCTTAACCATTTAGTAGTTAAAGACTTTTGAATGGTTAAAATTTGACCATATTATCATAAGTCCATATGAGCTACAATTTTTGTTTGCTTTTCAATTTCTTTGTCCCAAAACATATATTTTTGAAAGCTTTACATGGGTCATTATTCATATGGACCTTGTGGGTTTCCCTTTTAGGACTTTTAAATTAAAAAACAACATCAATTACATTAAATATAAATTTTCACATAGATTTGGGAAGGTTTGGAAGTGATTGAACATGTATTATTCAGATATTAAAACAATAATATTTAAAAAAAATAACAACCAAATCTATTTGAATTATTTTAAAGAATCTTGTATGGATTCATAGGGATTATAATTTTTACCATTTTTGAGCCATTTGAATGTGCATTCACCCCCTAAGCAGAAAAGTTGATGTATAGAGATGATATCAAACCCCCTTACACTAATGCAGAGTAGTGAAACGTAAAAAAATGCAAACTGCCAATTAATGTTAAATATCCTATAGTTATATATATGATTTATCAGAAGGAGAAGGTAAATTACATGAACAACAAGAATCATTAACGTTCATGAAGGTAGAAGATGGGATTGAAGTAGATTGGGCACATATCATATTCAATAATCTATGTGGTGAATTGGATAGATGGACCAAGATGTAGGAAAAAATGCAAACATGAAGAAAGTAGGAGGACAAGAAGGGAATTTGTCATTTGGCATTAGTTATAAAGAAATTGTTTAAGTATATACTTCAAGAAGCTATTGAGGTTACAATGAAAAAAACAATAGACATTTAGAAGAAATCCAAAAATTCTAAAAATGAATTGCAACAAGTTTTGGATAATAGAAAGGGAACAATAAGAGGATTTCCAAAATCCTTGCAGAAAAGGAAGAATGCATATGAAGCGAAAGAAGGATCATAACAAAGAAGAAAGTTGGGAAAGGATGTTAGGCTTCAAAAAGTAATGAGTGGAAGTACCAAACCACTAGGGGTTGCAATTCTAGGAGTAGTCATTAAACAAAACTAGAGAGACATCAAGGCTTAAAACAAGAGCAAGGAAGGAGGCAATAGTCACAACAGATTAAATCAAAACAAAGCAAATCACTTCAAATAACAGTAACATTATAAGAGCAAAATGAACAAATGTAGTATGATGTAGTGGATGATTTGTATGAATTCCATGTTCAAATGGTAATCCATTAGGAGATTCCAATGGAAGAACCATTTCCACAATCACAGATGGAACAATAGCTTTTACATTCATTTTAGGAACAATAGATGGAGGTACTAGCATCAACAGTGCATGATTTACACCACCTGCCATAGTGTTGCCACAAAGTAGATTAAGATCAATAGAAAGGCAAGGGTTGGATATGGATCTGGGATTGCAAATGTGGGATAAGGGACTGTCATTAGAGGATGCATCTAAAAAGGAGATGTCCACCATAGATTTTAAGACCAAAATTTGTGGAGGAGTTGGCAGAAAAAGTATTGGGCAATAATAAAACTGTTAAAATGTTTCAAGCAATGGTGATTGTGAGTCTAAGGATGGGTAATATGGGTATGGAAATTAAATCATTCAAAACCAAATTAATTAAAATGGAAAAAAAGAAATAGGGATTGTAGAAATAAATCAAGAAGGAACGACAAGGATATGAGGTGTACAAATAGTGTATCCAAACTTGGAACAAATAAAATAAGCAGATGGAGGAGAAAGTTAATGTGAAGATGCTACAACTAACCATAGAGAATAAGGAGATGAAATGGAAGCTCATGCACTTTCTAGAATTATAAAAGGAATGCATGGAGTTGAGGCAAAAGGAAGAAAAATGGATTGAAATAGACGATGCATATCAAAAAACATTAATATAATATAAGCATAAGGTTGAAGGCTTGGAAAGAGAGAAGCAACTGTGGCTACAAGAATATGAAACTAGAAAATAAACAATGGACAAGATGATAATACAAATTTTGCAATTAAATAACATGGTGGCAACAAAGGAGTTCAATAAGCAAAATGCAGATAAAGATAAGGAGCAAGCAATTATAGAGGTAAATGAATTGAAGCAGGAAATTCACAAAACCAAGGCCAAACTAGATCATTTGTTGGAGAGGAGGAAGGACTTGGACCTAACATATGTTAAAAAAACAATTAAAGGAATATGATGACTTGGTATGGTGTTATTCAATATTACATATTAAACAACAAATGGATGATTTCAATGCTAAGCCTGATGAGTGATGGGAATTGGCAAAACTTCAGTTCCAAAAAGAGATGCAGAAATTTTTTGCTACACATAGAAGGGATGAGGTTGTTTATAGAAGACATTTATTTGCCTTCCAGAAAGCCTTTCAAGATTTCATTTATCGGAATCCAGATAGTACAAGATTGCTTAGTCCACTACATGAGGAGGAAGTTGAGTACAATCAAACAATTAAGGACATAAAACAAGAACAACCACAAAAATTGAAGGTTGGAAGACATGACACTTTAACTAAGGTATTTGAGGAGCAAACACATATAGCTTCACAGTCGGAGATAATAACCATAATTAATGATATTAGCACATAGAAGGAGCCAATTGAAGCTAGGGAGTAAGTAATGGAGTATACACAACAACAAGTTCAAGAAGGTGTAATAGCACCACTACTTGATAATTTAATTTTCTAAGTGAATACAGAAGTTGAGGCTTGTACATAAGCACAAAGTGAAGTGCAGGTAGTAATACCAAGAATTTAAAAATAATAGACCAAGCCACAAATGACTAACACAATGATTTGAAAAACAATTTTTTTACTAAAACAAACATTTCGAAAATGGAATCCAAAATGAAAAGAAGGCAATGTTACCTAATGTATGGCAAGGATGAACCAAAACATAGTAGATTAGGAGGATGGTAGGGATTAATTGAGGTGGTGAAGGAATTTGATAGGATTAAGATTGTTGAACATTTTTATTTTTGAATTACTTTTGGACAGAATTGATATAAAATGAGGTTTTGGAAATTGTTGAAGTTTGGGAGTTGTTTTTGTTTCACACATGGAGTGTGGAAAAAAGTTGCTAGAGTTAAACAAAGACACAATTTTGAGTCCAAAATTCTATTGGTATTGAAAACCATAGATTTTTCATGTTTTTAGTTCTAATTTTTATTTTCTAAACTAGAGATTGTTGATATGTTCAATTTGGAGTTAAGAGATAAGTATATATTTGATGAAAAAACATGGATTTATATTTTGTATCTATTATGTTTTGGATTTCTAATAAATTTAACTATATTCTAACCACATATTTTGTTTAAATAAGGAAATGGAACTAAACATAAGAAAGAAAAGCTATAATAAAAAAATTGTGTAAAAAAACCTATTTAAATTGTTTACATAATGAAACCACAAATTTTAAATGTTGAAATGGAACATGGAATGAACTTTTGTATTGTTTTAAATAGGCAGTGAGAATTTCTAAGATAAAATCTATGCCTACCACATACACATTAATGTTAAAACCAAACCATTTTCATCTAATATTAGGTCACATACATTACATGCCATGGCACATGTTATGGGTGTTCAAAATGAGATCCCCAAAAGTGAATTAAAGTTGGGATCTATGTGTATTCGTAATAGTTTTTGCTTAAGGGAGGTTGGCCCCATTCCAAGACATTTTAGCCTACATGCTTCATTAGTATAAATCTTGTCCATTCCAACCATATGGTTAGTTTTATAGATGCAACTAGTGTCCAAATCAACTACTTTTACAGTTATAGTTACATTAATCCTATGTGTCAATTTAATCATAAATGTGCGTAGTCATATTTGTAACTATTATAGTCACATATGCAACTACAATGTTGATATAATCGGATGAAGTTGCAAATACAACTATAATTTGTGACTATTACATATTTGGATGGAAAAGTAAAATGAAAGTGCACATTTTTCATCCAATATTGTGAATGAATCTTTGGATGGATGAAAACCTAATTGTTTTTGCAACTACTCATAGTTAGTTTGGCAACTAGGGCTAATAATTTTTCCATTTACAATATTTTGATGATTAAAACATTTGTGCCATCTTTGGAATTACAATATTTGTTTGATAATCACCTTGTGTCTAAATTTTTATCGGTATTTTGTATTATTTATTAACATTGATAGTAAAAATTATTATTATTTTATTAAATATATTTGAGTTATGATCTATTTATAAATATTATATATGATGATTATTTAATTATAAATTATACATGTAAAAAAAATTATTGGTAAAATTACAACTTATTATATAATCATAATCAAATATGGGTGAAATCATGAAAAAAAGAGCTAAACAATGTGTGGATAATCCTTAAAAATTATTTTTTGAAAATTTGAAAAATCACCATGGGAACACTACATATATATATATAATTGAAATAAGTTTTTATACTTTCAAAGTTGGAACTACAAAATTTTCAAGAAAATTCACAATGTTTCAAAAGTCCTTTTACATGTTTAAAGCACTCAAAAAAAACATGCAAATAGGTGGTTTTTTTGTATCAAAAGTTTTTTTCCCTTATCAAATGTTCACTAAATCATTTCAATTTTCTTGTGAACTTGGATATATTCCACAAGAAAGTTTTCCATCTCCCAAAAGTTTGCAATGAATTTCTTCATCCTTTCTCACTTCCTCTATCCCCATTCCCCACATACCACACACACAAGACCCACATTAACTATTAAAAAATGGGGCCATTATCCTAATCCCTTTCTAAAAATCTCCTAGATGATTGGGTGAATTACTCCAACCATTCATTAACTTGAACTATTTAATCCCACTAGTTTCACCCCTTGGGTAAGGGATAGTAAGTCTACCACTAGAAACTAGTAGTCACTATGAAGCCTATGGAACTATTTAGTCTAGAGATTTCTACCCATTAACACTACTTAGCTAAATTAGTTTTTTAGCTTAACCTAGGTAATGACATGTGTCAACAATTCATAAGTTGAAATTTTATGAAATTGTCAATAATATGAATTATTATATTAAATTATTTATATAAATATAAATAATGTACTTTAAAAATGTGACTTAAAAAAATTACACCATTTAAATTTAATTATTTAAAAATTATTGCCCAATATTTTATGTAGTCATATATGTAGTTGCATAGTCCTACAACTAATCAATGGATGAAAAATTCTTGTAGTCACAAGTGATAAGTGACTATTGATTTAACTATACATGCCATGTGGAGTTTTTTGTGACTGGTTGTCTTTTGCCACTTGTTTAAAGTGACTACAAGGTTTGTAGTCGCATGTGCCCATTACGACTAAATTTTTGTTTATTATAGCTAAAATTGTAGTCATTTATTTTCAAATTTCTTTTAGTGTTTGCTCCACATGGGATCCTATGTGTCCACTCTAACTAAGCTACACAAAACATTTCAAAATAAACTAAAGACAATACCACACAACTTATAACTATGTCTTTTAATTAATCTACCCAAAATGTGAAGACATGACTTGGATATGCAATACTAAACTAGGTATAAACACATTTTATGGAAAAAATAGAAAAAGGGGTATTCCTTAAATTTGGTTTTGTTTTTAAAATTATTCATTTCTACGTTGTGAGTAGTCCAACTCCAATTTATCATAATTCAAAATCATGTGTCAAATGACACAATTTGGGCAATAGATATCTTCATGTTTTCCCCTAAATGGACACATGCTTATGTTTTGCAATTTCACATTTACCTTGTTCTAGTATGCAAATTATAGTAAAGCATAACGATGTTGTTTATTTCATGTATTTTAAACAAAGAAATATGGATACATTGTTTATGTATGTAAATTGGAATGTTTCTTCCAATGCAACTATAAGAGTTGGGGATCACATTTCAATTATTTTCTAGTTCATTTTCAAGAAAATGGTGGTGATGGAAGACTAAGTTGATTGTTCTAAGGCACTACATTTTTTTTAATCTTTTGAACATAACAACATATTTAGCAAACTAGTGGCACTACCTTTAAATCAAGTTTAATGATAGAAGGCATGACAAAGTTTTCACTTGCTCACCAACAAATTTGAACCCAAAACCTTTGTGATACTAAACAATGGGCATACAATAGAGCTATCACCCTTGGGGTTTAGGCATAACATTTAATAATTATTAGTAATTATATCCAATAACCTTTATAATACATTAGTACCTTGGAAGTTTCAACATTAATTAAATTATTTTTAGGAATTTTGAAATTTTCCAAAAAGAAATTTCAAAGAACAAAATTTTGTGAAGAAAAACATTAAATCTTCAAGAATATTCTATGTGTTGAAATGAAAATTTCACAATTAATTGTTTGACAAACATGTGTGGGAGTTACCAAGGTACTATTGTGATGACCCATTTGTGTAGATAATGTTTACCATAAATAAATAAACAAGCAAGCTTGTAAAAATAAGAAATTAATTAAGTTTGATTACATTATTTATAAAGCCTAATCAAGCCTCTTCTATAAATAAATATATTCAAAGACTAGTTGGAATTCTTGAATGGAAGGTGCATGTCCATGCACCAAGAAACATGGTTCCATTTCAATGGGTTTCCGTTAGGTTCCTTTGATGAAATTAACCTAATGGAAAGAGACCTTAAATAAGTAAGTGAGGAAGCTTATAAGGAAAATGACTAAATTAAATTTAGGAATGAGGCTAATTAAGTTGATTATGTGAAACTAATTAATTGCCACTTAGTTGGCAATGGGGTTTTACATCAAACAAGGTGAAGGTGAAGAAAACTCTTTTTGTGCTCTTCTTCTTCTTTGTGTTGGTGGAGGTTGTGGGTGTTTGCTCTACCCATGGATTCCTTGAACATTGCAACTATGGCATTCCCCTATTGTTGTTGCAACAAGGAACTCACCACCCTTCTAGGTCTCTTTCATTTCTTTTAAAGCTTTTACTTGTTACAATCACCCAATGAAATCTTCTTCTTCTTGGTGACTTCAATTGTAATTTTTAGTTTGGAAAAGTGGATGGCTAGGAGTTGGTGTGATGCCCCTTTTTGTTTTGTTGTATTTTAATTTTTTTTTTTGAAATCTTTTTTCATGTGGGTTGTTTTGAATGTTGGGTGAAAAGGGAGTAGGTTTTAATGGGGTTTGGAATAATTGGGTACTTTTCAAGAATGGAGATAATGTATGTTAGAAAACCTTGAATTTTAAGTTTGGATTTTCCTTGGGAGGGGTGGGCTTATTGTTGGGGAGGGAGGAAATGGATATTTAGTGTTGGGTTTTGGTGGCTTGCATGGATGTGGATCTAAGGCTTGGTTTCCTACTTTGTTTGGTGCATTTTGTCTTTACTTTGTTTCTTTTTATTGTATCCTAATCTTGTAGTGGTGATGTCATAATTTTTCTTGGTTTGTTTTTGTTAATTTGTTGCTTTGAATTTGGCACTTGTTTGTGAGACCTACATCTAATCTAACTTTTTTTAAACCCTAAATCTTGTCTAATTTTTGGCATGGTTATAATGGGATTGGTTTTGGAATGGGGATGAAGATATAACTTGTAGCCTTTTCACATGGGGATGTGATTTGAATTATTTGTTTTGATGTATTATAATGTCTATTTGTTAAATTCTTTTGTTAAAGCACATTGTGATTGGTGTTAATCAGTATTGGGGACTTAATTATGAGAGAAAGCCTAGAAGAAATGTGACAACATGGATGTGACTATGTGGTTGACATAGCGTAACTTAACAAACATAGAAGTGTAACTATCAATTGTGTGTAAATTTCATTCTCATGGTCATGTAGTTGCAAAGAATTTTCAAAAATAAATCCAAATGTGTGAAAATGGGCACTACAAAAGTCATAACTTTTCACATTGAATTAAAATCTAAAAACTTGGAGGATTTTATTATAATGATAATTTTCAACAAAAAATTGCACAATTGTGATCTTTTTCAATACAAAAGAATAAAACTATAAGTAAAAGTAATATTGAATCTAAATTCAATTATATTCAATATCAATTTTTATTACTTGCATTGACATAATAAACATAGTAAACATTGTCAAAACATGTATTAACATATTTGAAAAAATTATGCACATTGGAACAATCTTTAGTAAATAGTCCCACCATATGAACATCGTAGGTTATTGTTTAGTAATTGGATGGTCACCAACTATTTGATGAATTTTTTACTATTTTTTTGAAAGTAATGAAAGTCATGTTGAAAGGCAAACAAATTCTCAAACAACCAAGCAAAATAAAAAATAAAAGAAGGACAAAAATGACACTTTTGGATCACACACTTTCATTTTATTTTTTTGTCACAACCCTAACATTGGTTTGTGATTAAATGTGAAGTGCAAGGGCCCATGAGGCCAAGAGTGTGTTTTAGTGTGAAAGACACTCTCCAAAATGAGGGAGAGTGCAAGGGACGAAGCCCAATGATTCCAAAATGCATTTCCATTTTGGGAGTTGCATTCATGTGGGAGTTGTGAATGTTCAGAGCCTTGGTTGGAAAGGCAAACAAGCACCAAATTGGGCCCCTAGGACACCATTAAAAATTTCTTGAAGTGTAGATGCTTGAAATGCCCTTGCATTGTTCATTTAGATATGATTTGCATAAGTTATGATCAAAAGAGGGGGTGGGAGTCAAATTGGGAATTTGACTCCTGATCACAAATCCCTTGAAAGTAGGGGTCAAATGAGGTTTGATTGGAGTATGTTATACACCGTTGGAAAAATATTTTCAAGTGCTATAAGATATTATCCTCACACTCTCAAAATAGACTTGATTTGAAAAAAATATGAACATCCAAAGTTTTGGGACAATAAGAGTCCCAATTTTGGGACTCCCACTTGGGAGTCTCAAGGAAAAGTGACATTTAGATGTAGTCCCCATAGAGAGGCACAAAGTATACTATAAGGGAGGAAAGTGGTGCCTCCTCCCAAAGGTTGTAGGCCATGTAAAGTTTGTGCTTGAAGTTGTCCCTATTACGTTTGCTGCATCACTTCCATTCAACTTGCATTAATCACCCTTTTTTCTTGGTTGTGCATGTTGATCTCATCTTGAATTCTTGCTTGTGAGTACGTCCTAATCCCATCCTGGAACTCCAACATGTCCTCCTACCCTCCAAGTGTTGTGAGTTAGGGAACATGCCCTAATTTTTTTTTTTCTTTTGCTGTTTTTTGTTTCAGGACCCACCTTTGGGTCTTGAGGAGTTTAGGGGCACATCATTTTTAAACAATAAAAAGGTGAAAAATTATCCACATAAATATGAAAAATGTGAAAAAGAAAAAGATATGGTGTAAACAAAGTTGGGAAAAATCAATTGAAACCATTGTATTACGAAGGATATATAGTTGTTTGTTTTGTTTGTCTTGTCATGTTAAAATCTCCTTGACCACGAGGTTGTTGATTATGTTCTTGGGTGGACCAAATCCTTGGGTGGTACCACTAGGAACCACCTCAAAATGGTTAAAGAACCAAAACCAACCAAATCATTTTCCTAGGCCCTTTATTTTAAATGTTTTCATAACTATAAATTTTTTTCCCCCATGTTTATCAATTGCATGCATTAATATATGGCTTGTAGTTTATTTTGGAATTAAAAAATTAAAATTGTAAAAAAAATGTATTCCTAATTAAAATGGCCCTTTCAAAAATGATAGCCTTAACTTTGGAAATTCATAACTAAATTATACTTCCTCAATTGATTTCTTAATAAAAACCTAAAAATAGAATTAATTTCCAATTAATTTAAGAAAAAAATCCTAAAAAAATTTCAAATCATGTTTCAAATTTGTGTTTCTGACCAAAAAGTTCAAGAAAAAGAACTAGTGTTACATTCCTAAATTTTTTATAAATGCAATGATTAGGAACATCAAAATACACAATATTCCTGTTATTATTGAAATTTCAAAATTTATGGAACCTTATAAATGTACTCATTAAATTTTATTTTTTTAATGTTTCCTATGATTTTTCAAAGTTTGATGGGTTTGAGAAAATCAAGGTGTGACGTTCTTAATGGTACCATCCAAAGATGGGCTTGTCTTATTAGTACTATAAAAAAAAATCCTCAATGGATAACGGTGCATGGAGGTGATTCTATAATATTAGACCTAGAATGTACAAATCTTGGGAGGCCACTTCCATTTTCTTTTCAAACTACATGCAAAAAAAAATGATTTATAATTATTTTTCAAAAGTGATTCAATCATAATACTATATAATGTAAAATATGTATATTATATAGGATATAATATACAAATTTTGCTCCACCAATGAGGAACTACATCATGCACCCAATAGACCTAGTTTTTTCCTTCTTGGGAGGGTGGGGACCAAGGGTGTTGAAATCTTGTTGATCTCAATGTGTTCCCTTCAAAGACCCAATGGGTCCCAACATGTTCCCAATAACATCTCCCAGCTTTGATCCATATGTTTTACCCATCTTTGCCCTTTTGAAACCTATATGAGTGTGCAAATATTGAGGCTTATATGTTTACATTTGGAGTGAATATTTCTATTTGGGGAGTCTCCACAATTTTAGAACTTTTTGGTGATGAGCCATTTAAAGAGGTTTATTTTTTAAAAATCTCAATGTGGAAGGCACCCTAATTGATTATAGTGACAAAAATCAATCAGATTGGTTTCAACAAGAGAACTTGAAGTTCCATAAATCGTAGGTCGTCATTTGGACAATTTCAAATTATAGGCCATTCACAAGTAAGGAGGCATGGAAAGGTGTTGTTTTTAAATTTCTGTCCCTTAAATTATTATTTTCCAACACCATATTCACAAGGAGATCTTCAATACCTTCTCCATCAATTTGAATAATGGAATTTTCTTCAATGGAATTTGAATCCAATTTAATTGAATCTTAATCCAATTGTTGAATTGGAATTCAATTCAATTTACATGAAATATCATTCAATATTTTCACTTAAATGAAACTTAATTTTCACAAAATCAATTCTTTTTTTTCATCAATGGATGAGTTGATGGTCATTGGTAGTGCACAATAGTACAGAGCCCAAGTGAATATGGATCACACTAACATAAATGATTATGTGTACCACTAACAATCTGTGTGCTTTGAGCTCACAATTGACAAATGAAAGTGGGAAAGCATGATTATGGCCTACATTTTTGTAAACAATATGCGGGCATTGTGAAAAACTAGAGAAACATTGGGAGAAGCATTGTGGAGAATTCTTAAATATTCCTCTAATTTCCTTGCCCACCTTTGAAAACGCAATGCCCTCACAACCCCTGTAGTCTTTGCTTTTGGTCATACCTGATTGATACCCGCCAGGCATGAGGGGGGAAAGTAAGAGAAGAAATCAACGAGTCCTTACGCCACGCCTAGTACAGTAAAGCCCTCCATCAATCACACAAGGCCTTTAGAGGGGATGCTCTCCGCTGTATGTCACTTTCTCTCTCTTTCTGAAAGTTCTTGAGCATGTTGTCTCATTTGTTGGTACATACCAGAAAAGATCCATTTCAGAAACAAAATCTGGGACCTGACTTATAAAAGCTACGCCCGAGCCTGTCGGTACCTGAGTGTTAGATGAGATGGGAATTGTGGGTCGCTTCATGCAGTGTCTACAGAGCATGTATAGCCAGGATAGCGTTAGAGTTATGCATCCAACAGAAGGGCTATCAGCCCAGTTCCCATGTGGCATTGGGGTCAAACAAGGC
>Ga0209611_10003031_pt1 | contig 29378 bp, 20 predicted proteins | sample S1TSphgellanicum_3_FD_187693 | JGI IMG/M metagenome (GOLD analysis project Ga0209611, IMG submission 187693) | Host-associated microbial communities from peat moss isolated from Minnesota, USA - S1T2_Fc - Sphagnum magellanicum MG (SPAdes) (version 2) | ecosystem: Host-associated > Plants > Peat...
ACAATTGAGTGGAGATCTTGAGGCTACGTTTGTTGCATCTTCTAACAATTTTTTTAATAAAATATAATGGTTAGAATTAACATGTCGTTTTGTGGTTGTGATGCCATTAAACTTATGGTATGCAATAAAACCCTTCCTACATATAATGTGCATGGCCAAGCATGGCCAAAATTTCAAGTGAAACTGTATCATTTTGACAAATAATACATTTCATGATTTGGTTTTGAGAAATTTCCATGAGTTGATTATTGTTTACCTTAAAAAGAAATCCATGTAGGTGAATTGTTATAATGTGATTTCCAAGCCACCATTTATTTCCACAAGTTCTCCAAGTGTAATTCAATGAGGTTTTGTTCATTACACTAACAAGTTCTAGAATCTCTAGTTTTCGACCTTGGTTTGTAAGTTCCACATTGTCAAGATTGTAGCTATTGTCATGTCTTGTTAGATGCTAATGAGATTTTGTTAAAGGAGCTAATATCATGAGCAACCATGATAGGAAATGGAGTAAAAACAATCACCTTCCCAAAAAACTAAAAACTTAAAAGTTGGAACAATTAATAAAAGAGGTTACAATTTTGATCAAATTTCATAGATCCTTAAAGCCTAAATTCCATTGACCCAAAATGTGATAATAAGATGTTTACAAGATAAAAGTTTGAGGTTTGGGTTTAAAGGTTTAAAGTTTGGAGATGGTAACTTTGATGGAACAAAGCACAAGTAGCTATATTCATTTGAAAATATACCTTCACCCTTGTAGCTTCACATTTGAACTATAGAATGGCAGTTCAAGGGTTGAATGTTAGGAATAATTTTTAATAGGGATTAATGTTTTGGCTTATTAATATTCTAGTGCATTACATCATTACTAGGTTCTTGTCGTAATTTGTTAGTATGGATATCATGTCTCTAACTAACTAAGACAACTTTGACATTCTTCAACAACAAATAACATGTTATAAACTAGAACATAGATGAAAAAAACAAGAATACATCTTTTGAATATATCCCCTCTATTTCTATTGTTCATTCACCTTTAAGACATCAAAATGTTGTTTTCTTCCTTAATGTTGTTTAACAATAACCTTTTCCCACTTTCTTAGAAAGAAAAATATATTCAAAAACTTTTTTTAGTATTCCAAAAACAATCCCCCTGCTTTCTTGATTTTTACCTTAAATAGTACACATGTGGTTATAATTGTTTAACCATTTTGCAAATCAACTTGCTATAGTTGTGTCACATCAACTTGGTATAATCTTGACAAATCAACTTGCTACAATCAAATTGACTTGTTACAAACATATCAACTTACAATAGACAAATTGATTTGTGAAACTAATTGACTTGTTACGAACTTTCTTTTCTATTGTCTTTTTCTCTAGCTTGCCAATTTGCCAATTCTACACATCTTAATTGCTTTTCATTACAATGAGAGAAAGCCAACAATGGTTTTGGCTTTTAGTTCAATGAAATGCAAATGAGTGAAAACATAAGGTGGTAGGTGACAAGAGAAGTGAGTGGGACTCCAAAAGAGGCAATGGAGTGGATAGTAGACACAATGTAGTTGACAATGAATCCCACCACTTTCATTGCACTTTGTTACACAAACACACCTCCAAATGCAAGCATTGGGAAAAAGAACACAAATAGAGGATTTACAAAGCCACCAACGAACCTTCAAGAGCAAGCACCATATGCAAAAAAATGAAAATAGAAGAACATAGAAAGCCACAAACAAATGTCCAAGCACAAGCACTGGATGTAAAAAAAAATACAGATAGAAAACATAGAACCACATGTCCCTTCTTTTGGGTTATAGAAGATGCAAAAAAAATTTGAAAATACAAAAAACAAAAAGCCACACCTTCTTCTAGATCATTACTGGAAGGTCCATGCTCCCCTCAAACTTGATTCACTTCCAATAGCTTGAGTGCATTGCATTAATGTAATATGATTATAATCAAGGAAGCATTGTGAATGTTGCTAAAGCTAAAAGTGAAGGAGATAAGAGAAAACAAAATGAGACAAGAGGTCTAATTGCAGTTGCAAACAAGCACAAACTAAAACTAAAACCCTAAACCCTAACCCTAACCCTATTCCCGACTTTGTCAGGTATTCAAAGGGAATAAATCCAAGTGTTCAATTTTGAGATGCCCTATGACTTTATTTAGCCTAGGCCGTCGTAATTCCACTTGTGACATGAATTGATGGTGGCCAAAAACAAACATTGTAGCTTTGTGAATCAATGGGTGGGCGAAGAACACAAGTTATGCAATGGAATAGACCCTGGTGAAGCCCATTACCACCTGACGGAATGGCATCTCACCATTACGCTCTGGAATAGGTCTAGGTGAAACCCACTGCATTACCACCTGACAGAATGGCATCTCGCCCTTACGCCGTGGAATAGGTCCAGGTGAAACCCATTACCACGTGACGGAATGGCATCTCACCCTTACGCCCTAGAATAGTCCTGATGAAACCAGTTACTGCCTGACGGAATGGCATCTCGCCCTTACGCCCTGGAATAGTCCTGGTGAAACCAGTTAACGCCTGGCGGAATGGTGTCTCACCCTACTAGGCTAAAAAGGGGGGCAGAAAATTTGGATAAAATCCATGGAGTTGTGTGCTGTAGATGCAGATAAGGCAAACAGGTAGGTATTAAGGTAGGTAGGTAATTTGGGTAGGTAGGTAAGCAAGGCAGGCAGGCAGGCAGGCAGGCGGGCAGGCAGGTAGGTAGGTAGGTAGGTAGAGTTGGACTGGATCAGCCATATTCTCAGTCAGCTGATCATGTACTGGGAATCTCCAGTGGTGAATCTGTTTTGTTGGGATGCGGTTTTGGATTGTTTTTTCCCTGTAGAAAGAGATCAGAATCAGAAGAACTAGCACAAACTCATTCTTGCAATTGCATGTTTGTTATTTAGCCTTTTTGTTGGCTCTTTTGGTTGTTTCTGTTCTCTTTGTCCTTTGAGATCCTTGAGCTCAGATTTGTGCTTGGAAGAATGTAAAGTAGATGAGTGAGTGAGTGAGTGAGTGAGGTTTCCAGTTCATGATTTTAGGTATTTTTGTGTTTTGGGTTCTGTTGTGATGATGATTGAGCATGTGGGTCATGTTTTGAAGAAGTGAAGTTTTCATGTTGTAGACATGTGGGTGTTGAGAAAACTGGTTTGAGAAAATCAGCTTTCCCTACAGAAGGGAAAGGTTGTTGGAACTGTGTTTTGGGTGGGGGGAGAAAGAAGGGATTGAGGTGGTAGTGGTGGTGGTGGTGGTGGTGGTGGTGGCTATGGCAAGAAGAACAACATACACTTGGGGACAGATGGTATTCCATGGACTTGTGTGGACATCTGCTTATGTGTTGGTAGCACTAATGACAGCCTTTCCTGCTCTTCATCGAGCTTTGGTTTTTCTCTTCAATTGAAATTTTACTTCAAGACAAGATTTGGGCAGTAAGGCACCTGCAAGTTTTGTTTTTTTTCCCTCTTCAACTGAAGAAATTTCAGCACAGAATTTCTGAGTTTGGGTGTCCTCCAGTATCAATCCAGTATCAAGATAGACTGTGAAATAGGAAAAACTCCAGTCATGTGATGATGATGGACCAATTTGCTGTTGGAGCTCTTGCGGTATGATGGTGACAATTCTTGCAAGATGGAACTAAACTTCTGGGTGCAACAGATTCGGGGGTCCCAAGTATAAACTGGATACATGGCACTTGCCATTGAAAGGTATGACAATTCCATGACATGATTTTCAATGTCTACCTGTAAGGACTGCTGTGTTGTGTACACATTGCTCTAGACATTGCTTCCTGTGCAGAACATGTTGAAATCCTGGTTCAAATCTGGTGCAGTTTGTTACTGGCAGCAGCAGTAGCAGACCTTCAAAGTCTGCTGATCGGCCTCTCAAGGCTCATGCACAAGACAGAAGTTAGAACAGCCAATGTGTAGCATGCTTCTTTCTCATAGGGATCTGGTTTGGATATATGCTCTGGATATGGTGCAGGTCATGGATGATGATGATGATGATGACACCAAGCAACTTGGGCCAAACTGTCTGTCCCTCACATCCTTTTGTGCATATCCAGGTGTGCATATCCAGGAAGGAGAGCATCGCATCTCTGCCTTTGTGTATGATGGGCATTTCCCAATGCTGATCTATGAAGGGATGATACAGCTTCTGTTTTCAGCTTAGTTCTACTTGCAATACCTAATTTTCCTTCACGTATTTTTTTGCAGTTTTTTTTTGTGTTCTGGACATGGATTGTTCTAGAAGGGATAGATATCACACTGAGTCGTTTGCTGTCAAGAAAAACGTACATGCAAGCAAAGACTCTCTGAAAACTGAGTGGAAAGTCAGCCAGGAAACCCTAGCACCCATGAACCCTAGGTAGTACTCGAAGGAGTGATTCTGGCATGCAGGTTTACAAAACTCAGTAGAAGATTTCTTAACTCCGAAAAATCTTGCACTGCATCATCTGAGCTGACAAAAAACAGGACATGAACTTTCCTTGATATCTTTCCAGGAAACCTGACAGTTTTGGTAGTGTAAGGGTATACAACAAAAGAGTGGTTAGCATGTTGTGAGACTTTAAATTGTACAATGTGTGCTTGTAAGAAATAAAGAGAGTGCAAAGCATTCTTCTTGCCATTTAAACCAGTACTACTTACAGTCTTTGCAGTTGTAATTTGTTTGGAAATTTTTCTGCCTTTGTTGTGAGAAGATTTTTTTTGCTCCCAACCCATCTTTCCCTTATGACTTGGTGGCAATTTGTGAATGTGCAGCACCCATTAGACACAAAGATCTCTCAAGTGTGAGATTTTTGAACAAAAAACCCCAATTATTAATCTCTACTTCAAAAGTCGAAATTATTAGAGAGGAAGATCATGGAGGTCTGAAAGCTCTGCAACACCCACTGTGGAGGTGGTAATCTTTACCAGCTGCTGCACTTGGGGTCACTACAGTAACAAGACTCTCTGTGTTTGCGGGCAGATGAAGAAGAGCTGGATGATGCATCTGTAACATTGGGTGTTCAACATTTGGCTCTGAAACTGTGATCTGCATAGGTGGCGGTGCCAAGCTCATCTCAATTGGCAGGTAACTTGCTCTATGTCCCTCTGCTGCTTTATTCAAACTCACACCAGAGGTTCCAGGCGCTACTAGGTTGCTTTCTGTCACTGCCAGATCCTTGCAAACCCTTGCAATAGCTAGCTGCATCCATTCCAAAACCGGGTAGTACTGCTCAGTACATTGGTGACTTAGACACTCTAGTAATTTAATGCTTGGGTTTTCAAGTGGTGATCAATTGCAGGGTAAGTGAAATTGAAGAATTGGGGATGGAGGTTTTTATGCTAAGCTTGCAGATCCATCCTCAAGGGGCAAATTAGTAAGAGAAGTAAAAAATTTCTTCCATGTTGCAGAGTCACTGTTTTCCTATATCTAGTCAATGGAGATGATGATGAATCATGGATGTGACCTTTTCTCCGTCAGGTTGTTGCACAGCGTATATGATTTCATTCAGGTCACTCATCGATGGCTTGGGGTCTGTAGTTGTACTGGAACAAAGACTGGTAGTGGGGGGCACTGCACCATGATGCTGATGATGATGGGATGCTACCTGATTGATGATCCGTGCCCTCATTGCCCTTGGTGACAGACCTATGATTTGTATTCCCTGCTCATCACTCAGAAGCACAGAAGAATGTGCCATCAATTCTAATGCTAACTGTACTTGGCATCAAGAGTAGTTGATGCTGAGATTCTTAGTTTCTCTAACTGACTCACAATCTTAACTGTTGTGTAAGTTCTTTCACAGCTCTGATGTAGGCTGCAGACTTGTGTGATCCACAACTTCTTCAAGTTCTGAGATGATTTACAGTTACGAATATAATTGTGGGTGAGGCAAAAAAAAAGGATGTGAGTTATGCATACAAGTGGGCGGAGATGATGTTCATCAACACCAGCAATTGGGGACACTTGTGTGGTAGGCCAATTGGCAATGATATGGCCTTCGTCATCTGCCATTGGCATTCTCGAAACCTTGACTATCATAATGGCGACAAAGGTCTGACATCCCAAACCCAAGCAAGGTTACCATGACTTCCCATCATGATAACCTATTAAGTTCAGGTAGCAAACCCATCATGATTCTGGTTCACAAAAGTGCATGATGATAACCCATGAATGTTTGAGAATCTTTGTCAATACTGAATTTTGCTCAAAAAGACTTACACTGAAGAAGAGTAATTGGAGCTGGTTTTTTTAAAAAATTTATTTCAATGTTGGGTTGGTTGGGTGTAGGAGGATTCCACATACCTGGTAGGAGAGGAGAATGCTGTATAATGCAAGAGGTGCCGCACAGTTGTATCGTTTACATGGCTGTCGTGTTGCATATACCGCAAGTGAAAGCAGTGACAACATGATTTGTGCCAATGAATACTGAAGAACCCAATGTCATACACCTTCTTTCCAGTCATGCATGAGGTCTTTACAATCATGTCAGCCCTATCAACTTCCGATAACAACTCCCCAAGACATTTTCCCAAAATGCAAAGGATGTGCATCAATCAAACATCCTTGTCAGCAGCTGAAGAAGGAGGAATATTTACTGCTGAAATCCTAAGAATTTTATTACGACAAGACTCTGGATGGGTACCAAGGAAGGGATGTAGCCACGGGAGCAGATGAAAGCAACCAGCTCCACAGCTCGGTTGAGCATCATTGGATACAGATGCCATGGAAAATAACTTGCTGTGAACAGTTGATAGCACAACACTGCCACAATCTCAATCTGCAGTGTACACATCCAAATTCAGATCAAGGATCAACAAAATTCTCCAAATTCCACAAATTGAAAGAAGGTACACATCTGCAGACATCCTGCCAAAAAAAAATCTTCCACTGTCTTCAAACTATTCTGTTCTTCTGTGGGTATTGATTAAAGAAGCTGTTTGAAGGATTTTTCACATAATTTTGAGTTCTGACAGCTACAGAACTCTGTTGCAATGGATAATGCAGTACACCCCTAAGCTTTTGGACTCATCCTAATTGGTCTCAATAAAACTGTCAGAGACATATTGTTATGCTTGATATAGATTGGTAACATATCTGGAAATTGAGAAGTAGGTACCAGATCAACGGAGACAAGGAAGGCAAAAAGCGCAACAACATATTTGTGTGTCAATATGATCTGTTGGAAGTGTGTACTAGATTGTGGGTGCTGTGGAGTTTGGCGACCAGTCTGCCACATACAGCGCCATGAGGTGGGCATGGCTATACAATTACTTCAAGCTTTTTTTCTGTTTTCCTTGATAAAATGATTATTCAGCACACCAAGCAAGCACCTCCAATCTGCCTTCCAAAATCTCCCAATTGAATTTTGGGGATTCTAATGAATGAACGAATGAATTTCTTCTTCCTGCCTCACCTGATTTGTGCACCCATTTTGGTTTTGTTGCTTTCTTCTCTTCTCCTTCTTTGTCGTCGTCTTCTTCTTCTTCTTCTTCTTCTTCTTCTTCTTCAGTTCAAATTCCTCTCGAAACAGATGCAACTAATTGTGTATAATTTTAAAAGCATAGTCAATGACAGTGAGTGATCAGTATCAAGGATTGTGTAAAAATTGAGGGTCTTTTTAGAAGCAATTCTACATGTTTGCCATTGTTTGCCATTTGTATTACACTTTCGAAGCTTTCTATTCCATACCCAACACATCAAATTAAGCTCCATACAAAAGAGGAGAAACCCATCCACCTACCCACCCATCATCCTAAGCACTATGGGTGGGTAGGCTTGTTCTTGGTGGGATGAAGCTTGTCACATTAAACCTGGAGGGAAAGGATGATGACAACAACGATGACGATGATGATTTACACCTCTTTGGAGAACAAGAAAGACCCTGAATCAATTTATAGGCGCAAATGTAAGAAGCCCAAAAAAATTGGATTTTTGGATCAGAGTGTTATAGTTTTTGTATTACAAAAAAACAAAGCGGGTAGTGATGAGTGTAGTGTAATTTAGGTGGATGAGAAGCAAAGGTGGTCCATTAGAGATATGATGGGGGAGCAATCTGGAAAGGGAAAGGGGTGTGAGGAAAATAGAAAAAAGAGACAGAGAGAGAGACAGACACAGAGAGGAATAGAGAGAGAGAGAGAGAGAGAGAGGGAGGGAGCCGAGAGTAATAACTAATAACAACCATAACTATATTTTATTTATTTATTTATTTATTATTTTTTGGGGGAACCATTTTCCTCAAACTCAATTGGGAAATCATCAGCATCATCTGACCTAGTGATTTTAAATTTAAAAAAAATTGGGTGGTGATTTTTTGCTATTTTGCAGATATTTTGGAGAAAGAATTGGAAAAAAAAAATGACCCATGTCTCATAGCTTATCACTTGTGGTCAGATATGTACTAACCATCCACATGCATCCTACAACCTACCTACCTACCTACCTACCTACTATGTACCTTGTAGTCACCCTAGTGTCTTCTCGAGGTGACTTCAACACAAATTATATTATTTTTAGGAAATGCCCCAAAAAAAAAACTCAAAAAAACTCAAAAAAATAATTTTTCTGTTTGAAAAATGTTTTGTGAAGGAAAAATGAAAAATATTTTGGAATATTCTGTTTTTGGAAATTGGAAATCTTCAATAATTAATTAATTAATTGAATTAATTGATAGAAATGTGCCAAAGTTGCCAAGGTATTATGGTATGTACTTTTTTTTTCTTTGCGATATTCATGTACATTCTTTACATACTTACCTACCTACGATACTTATGGTGCATTCACACTTGATGTTAAAGTCAATGTTAAATAAAAAATCTAGGTGGCATCATCCTAGGTGGCATTTGATGTTAAATGAGTGATAGCTTAATGTTAAGTGAATGTTAGCTTAAGATAAAAATATCATGGTAAATAGATTTTATTTTTTTAAAGTCCTAAATAAACTAGCAATGGTGATGTGATGTTAGGGAACTCAACACTAAATTCCTTAACACCAAGTGTGAATGCACCTTTACCCATGTACAAAGGTGGTTAGTTTCAAATGAGTTTTTTTTAAAATGTGTTTTAAAGCTTAACTAGTGGTACTAGTGACCTTTGGACACCCGTGACTACGCCACTCCAGCCACCTCGAACGCGCAGTGGTCCCGACCGACGTTATGCGGGTATCAAAATTAGACGTGTGTACCTTCAGGTTATTAGTCCGGGTATTTACTCCCTTACCCGACGTGAGAAAACCCAAAACCCCGGTTCTAACATTTTGAACCTTGGTTTTCGAAAGTTTTGGAAATTTTCGAAAACACGCTCCTCTATATAACCGTCAGTTAAGCAGCGCTTTTGGCACCTGGATTTTGGAGTCCGTTGTGTAGTAGTAATCCGTCGATTAAGATGTCAGTCGACGTTCCAGATCCCGGCACGTGGTTAGTTAGTCACCCCAGATACCCGTATCTTTCCCTTTACCTAATAATGACTCTACAAGAAAAGTCGTAGTTTGGGACCTGGAAATTTACCAAAAGGTTGAACCGTAGTCAGTTTTAATTGGGACCTAAGAAATTTACCAAAAGGATAAGCCGCAGTTAGTTTTAATTGGCACCTAGAAATGTACTAAAAGGAAAAGCCGCAGTCAGTTTTAATTGGCACTTAGAAATTTCACAGCAGTTACAGACAACCCCGGTCGCCCGCTGCTTCACCAGCCTCTCCTTCCCCCAGCCCCCAAAACCCCCGTCAGACAGACGAACGGACTAAGTGAATTAATAAAGCTTAATTACTATTTTACTAGTGGTACCCGTGACCTTCGCACACCCGTGGCTACGCCACTCCAGCCACCCTGAACGCGCAATGGTCCCGATTGACATTGTGCGGGTATCAGAACCAGCCGTGTGTACCCTCAGGTTATTAGTCCGAGTATTTACTCCCTTACCCGACGTGAGAAAACCCAAAACCCCGGTTCTGACATTTTGAACCTTGGTTCTCGAAAGTTTTGGAAATTTTCGAAAACACGTTCCTCTATATAACCGCCGGTTCTTTTGGTAGTGAAGGGGGGGGAGGGGAAGGTTTTTATATTCGCCTCTGGTGCGGTGGGAGAGGGATGCGATCCGACCGTCATTCCTACCCTTCGACTGTAATGCTTTGTGGAGACGGTTTATACACGGAAACCATGGTGGTCCAACCCCCGTCACAGACTGACACCGATCGCCCGCTGCTTCACCGGCCTCTCCCTCCCCCACCCCCCAAAACCCCCGTTAGACAGACGAACGGACGGACATAGTGAATTAACATATATGATTTTATTTTAATTTTATTTTTGGCTCTTTTGTCCACATGGGATAACTTACTTATGCCCTCTTTACACTATGGTTTAGCTTGATATTCTATGTAATTAGAAAATCATCGCAAGTTCTAAAAGGGGATAAAATGAGAAGACAATTGTTGAAAAAATGAAAAAAAATAATCCCAAGTGTCAATTCTAACCACTTCCAAATTTAGTACCAATAGCTTCCTTGTTTAGCAAATTTTCAATTTAAAAAAAATCCTTTGTCTAAATTGAAATCAGATTTTTGGCAATTGCACAAATTTTGACTTGCAAAATTGCCCAAAAAAATTGCTGCAAGTTTCAATAAGGGACAACATGATTTTATTTATTATTATTATTTTTTTTTAAGAAATAGAAGAAAATGGGTCCAATATTAACTACCTCAAAAATTAGTAGTAAATTGCCTTTCATTATTATTTTTGATTTAAATGTATTGTGATGGGTATTGCGTCAAAACTAGCAACAAACAAAAAAATTATTAAAACTTTCTTTTAGACCAATCACAACTTTTTTTGGATTCATGCTTTAATGGATGGAACGCCCACCTATTTGAGATGGGCCTAGCATGAAATCCATTAGTTCATGAAACATTAAATCCACATTACATTTAATGTTCATTTTTCATCCATCACATTTCCTTGGTCCCTTAAGCCTTTATCTTTGTGTAAAGTGAATTTATATCTTGGCAAGCTTTTTTCCTCCAATTAGAGATTTTTTTTATTTCAATGGTCATTGTGACAAATGGTAAACCAAAAAAAAGTTTCTAACAAAAGCATTAACAAATATGCTTATAATTTTGTAAGGTATTTAGTGGAGGCTTCTAGAAGTTTTAGAATAATAGTTAATAGAAGTTCTTTAAAAGTCTAATTGGTAGAAGCTTTTAGAAACAAAATCAACAAAAGCTTTTCGAAAAATAGTCATTAATAATTTTGTTAAATTGTCGTTAGTGGAAACCATTAAAAGATTATCTAAGATCAATTTATAGAAGGTTTAATTGGGGAAAAAAAATTATCACCCCTCGATCTTGTCAACAAAAGTTGTGATCCTTATATTTCAATTTCATCTCATGCTTAATTTGCATCATGCATTGTTCAAGTAACAAATTTTTAAAATTTTTATTCATTGCCAAATTAATTGTTTATCAATTCCATATAATATCCTTTGAGTGTATCTATGTCTTCTCCTTAATGGTCATGGGATTTAAGGATCTAGTATAAAGGGGGCCTTAAGGTACTTTACATTCTTATCAAATTTGGTGAAGATTAATTAAAAATTGAATGAAAAAACTTCATAAAAATTTTATGGAAAATTTGATGAATTTTATTAAAAAAATTTAATCCATATAAATGGATATTCTAAAAGTTTCAAATTGGAGCAATGAGAATATGAAAACTAGTCATGTTGCCTAATGTGACCCATAATTCACATTTCATAAAAAGAGTAAGGAATTTCTCTTTGAATTTGGTTTGAAGAGTATTTTTTGGATGGACATGGAAAAGCCTCAATAGTATTTTAATGAAATTTAAAAAGAAAATATAGATCAATTATGCTATTGGATTTTTTAATTTGGAATCTCATGGGGATATTTGATGTTTATTTCCAAATTTTCCATCCTTGTTGTCTATGTGGGTCAATGATTACAATTGTTTTAAATATGTTGGGCTTATAATAATAGCTCCAACAATGTTGTATTTGAGATGGCAATTAGTATTTACCATATCACAATTTAGAATTAATGTTTGCCCCTCCCCTCCCATAAACAATAAATATTGGAAAATATACATCAAGAGAACATATATATGTCACATGTGGGCCAAACATTGTCTAATCAATCGCAATCAATGTCTAGTTAATCAATGTTGCCAACCAATGCAAAAAAAATAAAATTCTTTTGGCCAATATTTTGAAACCTATATTAGTTGAGCGCAAATTGATTGTGTAACCCATTTTCACATCAATATGAGGTTTACCTCATTCAAAATTTGAAATACATGCCATTTTATAGTTGTTAGTGAAAATGTTTTAAGAAACATGTTTGAATAGGTATAAATTTGAAATATTGGGGGAGAACTACGGTTTTTCCTATGCAAGTACCATAGGAGGTAGTTTGGTTAAACACTAATCAATTATTTCTTGGAATTATTACAATTTATAAAAAAATACATGCTTGTCATGTCAAAAATTTGAATCAAGATTTTAAATGTAATAGCTTCATTATTAATATAATGTTGAATTGTAGAATATTATCATTTTTTATTGTTGAACATAACTAACAAAATAAATTTAATTACTAGGCACCTTGTTACTGAACCAACCTAGGTATTGAGGTAATAGGTGAAATAACCAAATATGATTATTGTAGTAACTTTGCCATTCCTTCATATATATATATACTATTGCAATAACAATAATTTTTTTGTAAAATTTTGATATTTTCAAGACTTGGCCATTTAAACTTGGAATAAAAAAAATAACCATGTACAATAAACAACAATATAATTTTTAGAAGTTCCAACATTGTGGACAATTAATTTTGAAAAAAAAAAAACATTTATTGAAAATAATTTAATTATTGCTAGAATGGCAAAGGTGTTATGGTAATCCTTGAAATTTTCAATAACTATCAAAGATTAGTTTGCACTTTGCAATTTAACATCCTATGATTGAACCCCTTCTATTCCTTGGAAAAACTCTTATTAAAAATTGTCAACTTTGGATGTTTCTGCTTAAACCAATACCACTAAATGTTTTTGGGTATTCCTTTTTGAAATGGTGTAAGTTGAGTTTAAGCGAGTTATATGACTTTCAACTTGAATTTTGCAATGATATAGATGGTTCACATTTTTGCATATTTAGAATCTAGGCAATGATAACTCCATCTTGTTATTTTATGAGGACACCTAATGGGTTAACTTTCTTAGAGTTGGTTGTACCATTTAGGTGATTAGAAAGTGATGTTAGTGGTATGTTCCAATGCCTATTGGCGCCTCCTCAAGGAGGTTACATTTCTTTTGATCACGTCTATGGCTTCTTCCAAATCTTCATATGTCAATGTGATTCTTGTGTTGTAATAAAGCCTTATTCTTCCTCGTTAATTTATTTCTTGGGCGTGATGTAAGTTGAGGTGGAACATTCTCCTTGTTCAAAGTCATTTGATTCAACAAAGAACTCCTATGAGGCACATTAAACATCTTGTGAAACTAATCTTTTTGGGCCTAACATCTAGCAAATGAGTCGTTCACACTTACACTCCATAAGTGATATGCCCTTGCATTTCCTATCATGTATCATGTACTCAAAAATTTAGTTAGATAAAGATAGGATTACACAACATGCCATTCTCTCACTACACTAAAAGAATTGGAATCTTAAAAATTTGCAAAGCTTTTCCAATCTAAATATTTGATATTGTTTTTATGCAAGTCATAAGTGTGAACTTGAACCTTCTATGTCTTGCAACATGTTGAAATCAATGATAGCCTACTCTCCTTCCTACAATAACATTTTTTCTTTGGTGTGTGGGAAAACTACAAAATTGTTGACGTCAATGATAATACACATATTTGCTATACTTCTTCTTGTAGACTTTGTCTATGTATGAAATTATATTCTTATTAGATTGTTAATCTACTTTCACATCTACGTTTTCCTCTTTTATTTTAGGTTTTAGTAGTCATGATCTATGAACTAAAAGATCTATGAAGCTTTCGAGCTCATCCTTGTAACTTTGTGATAGTTTGGACATGCTTGAAATGAGTAAAGGTTGTGAATGACTTGTTGAATAATTGCAATTAGCTTGGAATTCTAAAATTTAGATTGTGTTTTTTCCTATTTTGACAGGAAATGCAAAATGTAGGTTATTCATTAATTTTGAGTAGAAATATCCCAAAGCAAGAATGTGTCCTTTGATTCTATGATTCTTTAGCTATATGTGCATTGAAAGATAGTGATAATTTTTAGGGTATTTATGGTGTGAATGTATTCCTTTTAGTTTAAGAAATGTCCTCCCATCACCAAACATTATCTTCACATAATGAACCACAAGATCTCTTGACCCTATATCAAACCCTTAATTATGTTCATTTTGGTGCATTTAGTTGTGACAAGTTAAAGCTTATACCTAAACCTTACACCAAACATGATGAATTGAAAAAATTGCAAATATGTCTTAAAACACACCTTTCACCAAACACTTAAAGTTTCATGAACATAAATATTTTAGAGCTTTTTTGTGCATCCTTTTGCATTGAATTGTGAAAACTCCCACCTTATTACCAGACAATTTTTGTAAATAAAGGGACAATTCTTTTTTAACTAATGTTACTTGTCATCCCTATTACCAAACACATTTTCAAGATCAAATAGTTGGAAGTAAGAAAAAAAATTAACAAAAATGTCTCCTTCTATGCATTTGATCATAGGTCATGTGATGAATGGATGATAAGTGTTTGGCTAACTTATCACAAGCACCCCATGAGCTTTTTTGCCCACCTATGCCTATGCTTGGTGCGGGGCACAATCTTTAACCCTACCTACTAAAAGTGCTTACAAGAAAAATACATGATTTGGGTCTTTGGTCCATTTTTCTCTTCTCTTTTTTTTTCTTTTCTTTTAAATTTTTTTTTTTTAATCCCCTTTTTTCCTTTAGTTGTTGAAGAAGATTACTAAACAGACATCTTACTCTTACAACCCACTTCTTCATATGTCTGAAAAAGAAAAAAAAAAAGAAAAAAGAAAAAGGAGCACTCAACCTTTTTTTGTAAAAGAATTTGGAAGTTTAAGATTGAATGTAATTAAATGATTCATCATCACCATCTTTGTGGCTGGAAAGTAAAAGAGAAAAATATTAAAGTAAGAGTAAAGAGAAAGAAATAAGTATAATTAATTAATTAATTAATTAGTTATATAAAAGAGAGTTTGCAACTTCATGTAAGTAGGATACCAGAGAGGCTTTCATTTCACAGGCTTCATTTATTTATTTAAAATTTAATTGTTTTCCTTGTTTTCTCTTGTCATTGAATTAAAACCCTTTTGAGCTCACACATCAATCAGCTTGTCTTTCTCTCCTCTTCTAAAATTCAACCAGTTTCAAAGGAAGAGGAGGAGGGAGGGAGAAAGAGAGAAAGAGAGAAAGACAAAGCTCATATGGGGCTCATGTGAAGTAGAGATGGTACCAAAGCCATCTAAACCCACTTTTAATGGTCTTTTTACACAGGGCTTTGGGTTGCTTTTGTTGTTGGTACCCATTATTGGGTGGGTTTAATAAGGACTCTAGTAATAAAGTCCCCTAACACACAAGCTAGTCATTTAGAACCTAAACCCTAAACCCTATTTTATCACGACAATTTTATGTTAAGTTTAACATTCATTAATTAATATTAAACAATCACCCATTTTAACATTGGGTACCACTTATATTTTTCACTTAACATTGACTTAACATTTAGGTGTGAATGCACCTAAATGTAGGTGTGCCAAAAATCACCCTTGTAAGAATTATTTTAATTTGTCTTAAAATCAAGGTTAAATAAACATATGGGTGGAAGAAAAAAAATAATAATAAAATTGTAGAAAGATATGTTGTAATTTTATCTACCAAGTTATTTTTCATTTGAAATTTAATAAACCAATAAGTAGTTATTAATTTAAAATTAATTGATTAAAAAAAGAGGAAATATCATGACAATAAACAAGTTTGGGATTGACCAAAAACAAAAAAATCATATTCCAACATTACGACAAGTTCATAGTGTATTTAGAGGTAGCCTTATAGAGCATAATTTTTGTGTAGGGCAGCAGAAAATGTTTTTTTTCCAAAAATGTAATTGCCTACAACAGTGAGTATTAAGTTTTTTGAAAGAACTGCCCTCTTTTTTTTTTCTTTTTTTTTCCCCATAACTCCGTGTATATCTGCTAGATACCCTTGGAGTATCACGGGGGAAAAAAATGCAAAGCAAATAATTTCATGGTCTTTACACCAAGTAAAGCCCATGGACTAGGCTTTACTGAAATATGGGACACACCCAAGGTGAGAAATAATATTATAATCATTTTCAGAATTTTTGAAATTCTCAAAAAAAATTTTAAAAAAATCAAGGCACAAAATCTTGTCAAGGAAAATTAAAGAATCTTTTAAATTATTTTTTTTGTAAACTTGTTGAAAGAGTTTGGCATTAGTTGTACCTTGGTACCATCAATAGCCAATTTTTCGTGTAATGAATTGGAATATGAGAATATGGATTATTATTATTATTATTATTATTGGAAAATTGGCTACATTGCCCATGTGGTAACTTGGGTTTAGAACAAGTTGCCCACATGGCAACAAAGAATCGTATTATATGGTGCAGAAAATATTGATGAACATTTCGAAATGTTGAGATTTGAGATTTTCCAATTTGTAAGATTTGACAAGTTGGAAAAATCTTAATTTGGATGTTGAGATTTGAGATTTTGTGAGGTAGCCAAAGGGGCAATCATCCACAAAAAGATTTAACCAAATTTGGCTATAGACCAGACATGAAAATTTATTAAAAAAACTTAAGAATTCTGTTATATTTTGGCTATCTGCTAAGAACCTGTTGTAGAAATCTGGCAATTTTAGTTTCTTTTTTTTTCCCAAAATCTGGCAAATTAGGGCTATTTCTTTTCACAAAAAATCCATTATATGTATCGAAATCGTGTTTTCAAGTTTTTTAAAAAAAAAGAAAAACTGAAATCAGGTTAATTCATAGACATAGACCCAGACTTGCCTGCCCACAAGCTGATTGACACCTACATAACTAAGGATTGCAGCAACAAGGGTCTAACTTAGGCCCACTTTATATGGGGGTCTAGGGTCTGAATTCCTAAGAACCAATTTGGACTCATTGGAAGCAAATTGAGTCCTTGAGGTGGATCTTGCCTTGGACCCTAGCTTGCATCTAGGTTCTTCAAACCATGAGCTCCCCTTTTAAGCCTTGTTTTTTGGTTCAAACCAATTGAGTTTTCCATCCAAAATGGTGCCATGTAGGTTTAGCCTTGGTTTCCACTTTTTGGTCTTGGACCCTCATATAAGGGGCATGGGTCCAATTTATGGCTCATCCAATATGTAGGATTGTTCTATTTCATTGGACCTTGGATGTCCAATTGCCGATGCTTGTAACCATCACTATCAACATCCATAAATAAAACAACATCACACCTCATAAACTTAATACATCCATCCGAATTGTCCCCCTATTTGGGGCTAAGATCCCTTGAAACCAAATAGCAACATAAAAACTCTTATGGACTATTTCTCAAAGGAAAACACATTGGTTCTAAGGTGAAAAGCCCAATAGGCTAGGTGCAAATGGGAGTCCCATCGTTAATTGCCTACTTGTAATCCCCCAAATCCTTAGCCGATTGTGTGTCCCATTAAAGAAACCTAGGGAATTTCCTACCATCTAACTATAAGAATAAAAACCTAGGTTTTTTTGGTGCACTAAGGACAAAATCATTTGCTAACCAAAACTTCTTGCAATGGTGGTGTCAAACACCCCATATGACAATCTTGTGAACATTGATCACAAATCAACATGGTGGTCGCCCCTATGGCTTGCCCATACAACATACAACAAAGTTTAACAAGAATAACTACCAAATAAAGGTCAATCTAACCATCCATATGAGGAAGATGACATTACACATGCATGTGATCCTTCCATGTCTCTGACCATTTCAATCTTTCAACAATAAAACTCCAAAAGGTAGAACCTTTTGCACATGTAAAATAACACATATTGTGGTCACATCCAAAGTAATCAATATTGTTTACTACAAGTACACAAAATCTCCAAGCTCAAATTTATGAATCTAAGGTTAATACCACCTCCATGAATTGTGGCATACTGAAAAGTATCATGGTGCCAAGAAATTGTTGGATTCTCCATAGCCATAAGCATCACACTTTTGAATAAAACTATTATTTGTTCACATGCTTGAAACCACATTATAGGATCATCCAAATTCATTACTACCATAACATCACATCGAATGGAGGTTGGTAGTTTAGGGTCATGACAAATTAACAAAAAATATGGTGAAAATGATGTAAAAGAGGCTTGCTAATTGAACCTATTTCTAATGACCCACCATGGTAACTTGAGGTCCCAATCTCTAGTATGACCTTTTTGGAGGCCATACTTATGCAATCCTTGTTTCATTGTTTGTACCATTTGTTCGGTTAACCCATTTGCTTCGAGATGATCCTATGAAAAAATCTAATGATCTATCAACGCCTTCTCACACAACTCTTGGAATTCCCCACGGATTTTCATGCCTTGGTTAGTAAAAATCTCTATTGGAACACCAAGTCTACTAAACATTATGTCCAAAAATGCATAGGTAGATCTTTCACTGCTATGATTCAACAATGGCACCAATTCCAACCATTTGGAGAAATGTTCGATCATAACCAAAACATATAGGTTATGTCAAGGTGTCAAACTCAATGAGTTTGCAAAATCCAAACTCCATCGATATTTTAGCCCCATAATTAGTAAGGGTTGTAGATGAGGTGTAGGTGCATTGAATGATGTTTAAATTTGATCACACACCATACACCAAAAAAGAAAATGTTAAACTTGCAATTACATCCTTCACCATTAGTATTGTGTTTGGAGCAAATTATAAGTTTGTTGAACCCCAAAATGACCCAACTTTTGGTGAGCATGCTGACAAGGCCCTCACATTGTTATGTGCAAAGTATTACCCATATTCATCCATCTATCCACACCCGTAGTAGGGAATTACCTTCCCATTTAAATTGTTTAACCATGTGCATAACCCAATTTAGCTCCTTGGGTGTTAATCCAACCAAAACCCCCACTTGTTTGTAAATATGCAATAACAAATAAATCATCATGTATATCCAAAACACCATTGCCCTTTGGTTCAATATCCTTTTCTTAGGAATCCCCATTACTCGGTCTTGCCTTAGGTACATCCCTAGAACATCCCAACAAGGTACATAAGTATGCAAAAGTATGCCATCTTAGTACCACCTCCAAATCCATATCATCATGCCACCAAGCTCATGTGGATCCTTTCCTTCGTTGGAACGTGAATTTTGACTCAACCTATTGACATTTTGATTAACCCTACCAACCTTGTGAATAACATCAAAATCATATTCCTACAGAATAAATGCCCATTTGATTAACTTTCCTATGAGTTAATTTAATTCCATAAAAAACTTGAAAGGTTAGTGATCAATAACCAAGGTGAAAGAACTACCATAAAAGTAACATTGGAATGATGAAATTGCCCAAACAATTATAAAGCATTCCCCTTCATATGAGTTGTAGTTGGTTTCTATCTTGTTGTTGGGCCAATTGGCATATGCCACCACAAACTTTCGACCATCATCATCAAATTGGATAAGCACGATTCCCAACCTTACAATGTTCCAATTAGTGTGTAATTAGAATGGTTGTCTTCGAATGGGTTGCCTTTGTGTTTTTTTGTCACACCTTTCAAGTGTTTCCAATGGCTATTCCTTTAATAGTTCTTGCATATTTTTTCTCCATGTTTCGGGGTAACCAAACCCCTAGTGGGGTTCAACACCTCACAAAGTGTTAATGAAACAATTATAAGGCATTCCCCTTCATATGAGTTGTAGTTGGTTTCTATCTTGTTGTCGGGCCAATTGGCATATGCCACCACAAACTTTCGACCATCATCATCAAATTGGATAAGCATGGCTCCCAACCTTATAATGTTCCAATTAGTGTGTAATTAGAATGGTTGTCTTCGAATGGGTTGCCTTTGTGTTTTTTTGTCACACCTTTCAAGTGTTTCCAATGGCTATCCCTTTAATAGTTCTTGCATATTTTTTCTCCATGTTTCGGGGTAACCAAACCCCTAGTGGGGTTCAACACCTCACAAAGTGTTAATGAAAGTCACTCAAAAAAAGACCAAAATTACTTTCGAAGGTTTTTCAAACCAAGCTATGAACATTTATAATTTTTAGCTAGAATAAAACTTTTGCAAACATAATTTATAAATCATGCAAAAAATGAAACACAAAATAATGTTTAATCCATTAAATCTAACTACAACACCAAACAAAACTAAATTGCACTTTTGGTGATTCAAAACAAGTTCACTTACAACAACATAGGAATCCAAGCCCAAAACATAGAAAACAAAACACAAACACCATGTGTAATGAAAAGCTACACAAACATAAGAAAAACTGAAAAACATAACACACTATGTTATGGAATTTCAAATCACCAAAAGTGATTTGAAACCACTAACAAAAGGATTGTATCCTAACACGAAATGTCTAGAATCACATTCACAATAGAACTAATTCCAACCCCAATTATTCTAAGTTATCTATAATAATTATGTTAACTAAAATAAAAACATGTAATTATCACAAAACTTCTAACATAGACCTTCATTTAAAATGGTCCTTAGTAACAAAGGTCCACTTTTTAATTAGTTCCCTAACCAATCTAAAACTCAAAAATAATAAACCTAATTTAAACTAATGACACTAGAAGGTTCATGTTTAGATTCTAGATAGGTATCTAGATTAGAAATTAAAAATTTGTCGATATAAAATTTGCATATGGGCCATTAGATTTCTCTTGCTAAAATTGAAACTTGGATGAAGTTAATGTTTTCTTAAAAATAGCTCTAAGTTTTTTAACCACATAAGTATAAGGTTTTTTTGGCACAAATGAGAAAATCCATTCTGAAAAAACACAAATACCAACCGCACCTAGGGGAGCATCACCGTGCATTCAAACACCAACCTAATTACTGAAGCCTCTTCTCAACTTATCATAATACCATTAACTCTCTATCTAATCTAGGTCAAATTACATGGTTTCTTCCCCAACTCTTGTCAAAAACTCCAAGGAACTTCCTCTAATTCCTAGAGAACACTTGATTAACCTCAAACATCTATCCTAAACCACCCTACCATAATCAATCAAGGCATCCCAAATAATTTTTTAGATTCTACCAATTTGCCATTCTTTATTAATAAAGACCAAGTCATTCCATTGGATCCAAATGGTTTAAAATGTGATCATCCTAAGAAATGAACATGATCCTACTATCTTGTGAAATGTTTTGGGAATTTTGGTAATAAAAACATAATGTTTCCATTGCATAGTTGTGGCCTATTGGGCGGACTTGGTTCCACCCATTAAGTAATATAGGATTTCGTGAACATAACCCCATGTGCGTTAGGCATGCTAACATTCCCCCAAATCTATGCAAGATTGATTTGCTATAAATTCCAAAGAAAGGGCAAGTGTAATTGAATGACTTGTTTATGGCAACTACCATATTCCATATAGCTCATATGAAAACAACCTCTTTTCTTTTCTATTATTATTTTCATGTGTTGGTCCACCTTAACTTGAAATTAAGTGGTAAGAGTTCATTCCACCTCTTTTGCATTATATTAGTCTTAAGCATGGAGTTTCTTAACATTGTGATAAAAGATAGTAGAGATTCCCTTCCTTTCCATGAGTATACCTTAAGGTCAATTTCCAAAGACCCACCTTGTCACAAAACACCAAGAAACACACCTTTCTTTGACCTTTAATGATTTCCACCACCCAACTTGTGCCACTTTCTCATTAATGCAACCCAAATTCCTTTTGGCAATTATTCATATGTTTCTAAATGGTGTAAATGTTTTAAATTATGCCCCAATTAAGTGTAAATTCACTTTTATTGGGATGTTTAATTGTTGTGCAACCAACCTGCATTCAGGACTAAAGGTGGAACTAGTTTGGCATATTATACAAGGAATTAATAATCTCATTTCCCATGCCATGTAGTAGCCATCTTGCATTTTTTGTAAGCTTTCCCAACTTAAAAACAATCCTTTCACACCTTATCTTTTTTTTTTTAAAAGCACAAACTTTCCTTAATATCTTTTACAATAACAAATATGCCCTTAGCAGTTCCCCAAATGTTCACAATGGCAATCTAGCGCAAGGAATGTAATTTAGTAGTTTCCCCTTTTGAGAAACCCCCTATCCAAGGTTCCAACAAAAGCTAATAACTAGTGCCTCTTTTTTGATTTTGAATAGTTAGGCTTTAGTTCCTTTGCCATCTTAGCCCATGCCTTCTTTAGTTAGCTCCAAATGGCCAAACCAAGGGCTCCCTTGTGGTTTATTTGGACATACAACTTAAGGTTAGGGGGCCATTTTCCTCATTTATGAAGTTCAACGTTCCTTAGCCTAAACTTCAAAAGCTCTTGTAAGTTAAAAGATTCCCAATTCAAATGGATGTAGAACCCATTTGGAAAAAAATGCATTCATGGCCTTTATTGGGTCCATAAGGTAGTTTAAACCACCATCATTTATTTTCTCACAACACTAATCCGAAGCTATTCAACATATGTAAATATTTGTTGAGATAACCCATAGATAGTTATTTAGATATTTAGTTTTTTTTAAAATCCTTCCTTAATTCCTCCCCATACATTGACAAAATATTGTAAGGTAGAAAGGAGGATATTATTGACCACTACCTTCTTTCATGCTAGCAATAACTTTATTGTTGACCAACATCACAAATTTATAAGCTTCATGGTTTCGTTTTGAATTTGTGTGAAATTTATTATTTCATGGATTCATATCGTTTAAACATGAAAGTCATATGTATGACTTTCATGTGTAAACAACAGGAATATACATACAAAATCTATGTTTAAACAATACAAACAAGCACATGACATTGATTTTCAAACAATATAAGTAGATGAATGACCCCTATATTTATTCCATATGAACCTATGAAAAGCAAATTTCACATGATTATTATTACCAAATCATGACCTATGAAATCTATGAAAAATAGGTTAGTTTTTGTCAAACCTTCTCCAACAATAACTTTTTCACCTCCACCAAATCTAGGGAAAGATTGAAATGTGTCCTAAGCAACTTAAAGATGGCTTTCAAGTTGGCCCACATCCAACCAAATGTCCAAACTATTTAAGTTGGTCTTTCTACATGCCCCTTAGCCAAAATGCAATTGATTTAGATTGATTAATTTGAAAATCCAAGGCATGGTTGAAAAGTTATAGTATTTGTGCTAGTCGTGCCACACCCACCTAAAAAGCTTTTATTGCAAAGCTAGTATCATCAACATATTATGTTATCACTTGATCTTTCATTGATATAAAAAGTTGAACCCCTTGAATTTTGTTAATTGTGAGACCTTCATGGATCACCACATTAAAGGTTTCCCCAATGATGAAGAACAAATAGAGTGCTAACACCTTGCTGCACCCTTCATTTGATTGCAGATCCTTTGGACAATTTCCCATTGATTATGATATTGGCCTTGACATCCAAAAACATAATCTTCATCATGTTGATGAACTCCCTTGGAATCCCGAGTACATATTTTTTAAAAATAAATTAAAACTTGCTTTTAAAGTTACGAAAATCCAACTTTCAACAAACCTTATGAAATAAATTGTGGTGGTGTTAGTTACACACTACATCACTAAACAAAAGGGAAAAAAATTATGCCATCATATCATTTTGATTTAATCCCAAGATAAAATTACCATTAAACTGATACCCAAGTGGCTACCAACTCATTGATGGTCATGATTTTCTTTTCTTGATTTTGTATTTCCCTAATTTTTTCCTACTCTACCATAATACCTTGGTGGCTTGGGCACAAATTATATTAATTGAAAAATATTTTGTAATATTCTGTTTCTTGACATGGAATCTTCAAACTTAATTATTTATTCAACAAACATGTGCTCAATTTGTCCTTGTACTATGGTAATACCCCACTCCATGAGAGTGGATGTCTAGGCAAGTTTTTAATTTTAGTTGGATGCAATGTAAATAGAACTAAACCTAGTCTTAAATTGGATTGAACTCCAATTTTTTGGGGGAAGACTTTGGAGGTTTGAATAATCCAAAGAACTATTCCAAAAATTGCACCAAAGTTTTTATCAATGAATAAATAATAATAATAAACTAAAATTGAAGGTTGTTCCAAGATCAAGAACCAAACAACACATGGCTTAAACCAGTATTTGTTTGGTGGGGGGTGTTTTGAGGATTCATTGAGTTCAAGTTTCATGTTTTTAATAAAATGGATGACCTAGTAGTAGTTCTAGGTCTAGGAAATATTTTCAAAAACTAAAACCCATCTATTTCAGGGTTGGGGTCAAATTTTTTGGATTATCAATTCCTTTAGTTCATGATTCTAAGCTTTTATGAGGCATGTTGGTTATGGGTTCAAGGTGGGCTAGTTATAAGACTTTGATTATTTGCTATTTTCACCTCATTCTTTTGTAAGTTTTCCTCCATAACAAAAGAGGGTGTTTGTTAGTTCCACCTATAATTGAAAGACTAAGAAACAATGTAGTTTTTATTTGGTCCTCCATTTTGAAAAATGTTCACCAATAATTATTATGAATTGTGAGTTCAAGTTTTAGGAACTTGGATTTATTTGGTTTGACATTTTGATTAATGTTTACCAAGTGCTATAGTGATCAATGAGTTCAAAATTTCAAAGCTTCATGAAAAAATTCTTATTTTACTAATCACAAATTTGATATTTTACTAAGTAAGATATTTCATCCTACTTATATGTGCATCATCCATGTTTTAAATGCATGATGTCATACAAACCCATGAAAAAACAATTTTCACATGATTTTGATTACCAAATTGTGAGATGGAAAATTTGTGATCTAACTATTGTGATTTGATTTTTTAAGACATCATGACACACATCCTATTTTAGTTGTTGTCAGTTTGATTTTTTGAGAATTTCATTTCCTATTTTACCTCTTGTGAATTCATTTTTTAGGAACTTCATGGAAAAATTTCTTATTTAATTTTCTTAAGTTTGAACTTGCCATTATGGGTCAAAACATTTGGTCTCACATTTAAGAAAATATTCATCAAATTTTATTGTGAATTCAAGTTCATTTTTTGGGAACTTCATGAAACATTCATTGTTTTGATTGTTGTTCATTTAAATTGGCCATATGGGGCAAAGTCATTACACAAATATGAGCCACTTGTTTCAAATTATATGTTTCACAATCCACAAATGCACAAATGGGTAGTCCTAGAAAAGACAAATAATGTTATGTAACTTTCACTTTTAAACAACAATTAAACAATAAAAACACACAAAACACAATTAAAAAATTTAAATAACATAATTTTGAAAAAAAATTCAAACCTTAATATACTAATATTAAAAAAAATTGAAATTAAAAAAATATATATACGTTGAAAATATACTAAGAATATTTTTGAAAAAAACAGTGAAAAAAACACAATGTATAAAGGGAGGAGTGTGACTTTTATTAGCGTGATTGGACCTTTCACTCATAAATAAAACCAAAAATCCAATTTTGGATCTAGTTTCCTTAAATTTTATTTTATTTTTGATTTTGATTGCCATTCTAATTTTGAAAATCAAATCTTGGTTCAGATTTGGTTTTTATCAATTGAAACCAAAATCAACAATTCTTACCCTCCAAAATGGGCACTAACCCAACATTGGTTTAAATAATGTTATCATATCATTCTAGCTTTCGAAGAAGAGTTCAAACCTTTTGATTAAGTTATTGCTATAATTTGATAGAACCTTGGGTTCCTTCCTGACTAGTTTTGACAAAACCTCGTCTTCAAAAAACCTTCTAAAAGAAACCAAAATCCTTCAAGATATTATAATTCTATAACTACTCTCAAGTTTCTTCAACACAAGCCAAAAAATGTCATCTTTCAGAAACCCTCACATAAAATTAAACATATTATTATTACCTAGGGGCCAAAATCCCTGAAGCTACTATTTATGCATTGTTCCTATAATTGTAGTTTTATATTATGCAATAATGTGTGAAATATGATTTTTATTTTTTTTACCATACCTTATTTTCCCTACAACTGTTCATTGGGTCACAATGAACACTTTTGCTAAAACATTTTAATGATTCATGTTCATAGTGTAATTTGTTCATGGTTGATTGCAAAACTATATGGGTTTATTGCTAATATCTACAACCATATATCACTTTTCATGTGCTTAAAATCAATAAGCATTTTAGTTTTTACATAATTATGATAAATGTGGGAAATAACATAAAAATTATACCAAGTCAATAGGCCGAGTGGAATTAGGGTTCAATCCCACTTTGTAACTGATTGTGGTTTCAATTCAACATTATTAAGCTATGTTACATGTTATCCATAATACCCAATTGGGTTATTGTGGATAAATAAATTGGTGATTGTGGCGATTTTATTAAGGTGATTGTGATCACTAACTAGATTAGTACCAAAAAGGCCCCTTATGTATTACAAAATTAAAAAATTCTTGCATAAAGGACATGCCACCTTATTGGCCCCTTTGTGGTAATGGTAGTGAGCTGAGACATAAGGCAATAGTAGTAATAACAAAACTAAAAAAGTGCCCATCTTTAAAAAGGGGGAAAAATGGAAAGTCATTTGGTACCATTTAGGTGACATATGTTGCATCATTCATGTTTTAAGGAAATAGGTGATGATTTATGAAGCAACACTTGAAATCCCAACAAGATTGGTGATGCCACTAGTAATACCTTGAATGATGATTCACCTTTAGGGTTTTGAATTTTTGAAAATCAATCAAAGTTTGAACAAAAAATCATTTAAGTTTTAGAATATATATATGGGATATGCAAATCAATAATAGTTTAATTTGGGGCATGGGAAATCCATACTTTTACATGTTCTCAATATGTACCATGATTTGGTTAACATATTTACAAGCTCTCCAAGGTTTATTCTTCTCACATTTTTCATGCACTTTGAATTGAATAATGAAAAAGTAATTGTAAATACTTGCCGACATCCAATTCCACCATGTTAGTGGATTGGGCTTGCATCGGTTTATAGACTCATCTTTATATCGTACTCCTTGATTGGATTCGGCAACAAATTGTTATATAATTAGTTTAAATTATAATTATAACTTTGGCACTTAGTTTTTTAATTTTGGAATTTTCGACATGTGATGGGTATAAAAAATAAAAATAAAATTATGTTGTGTTTATGGAATAGTCTAGTGTGTCTAAACTATTTTAATATTAAGTTCTTGATTTTTAAGGTCTACAATTCAAACCCAATAATGAAAAACTTGCAAATTAATTAATTTTATAAATATTTTGGCACAAGGAATAAATCAATTTTCAAAAGTTTGGCAATATGAAAAATAATTTGATTTACACCAAAATTGTTCATTTATTATGATATTATTGTTTGTGAAAAAACATTTGAAAATGTTCATAAGTTGACAAATTGGTGGCAAACTCAATAAATCAATGGGGGTATGGTATGTAGGGAAGACATCATGAATTGTATTGAATGTTTAAAACCATTAATGTTTATTAAAACCATATTGGATTCATGTCTTCCATGTTGACAATGTGCCATGATTTCAATCATCAACAAATCAAGAGAACCTATTATTTTATTATGTTTGTATCATTACGTTATAAATACATAGCAAATTGTTGAACCTTAATGTGTTGTATTTCATTCATCATTGATCGGATTTGTCTACAATAGCTTGAGAGATCATGTAGTTTTAAATATATCCAACTTGGTGGAATTGGGTATTGACTTTTTCATCTTGTTGATTTGGGAATGTGTTTCATACAATTAAGTAGTACACAACTTTGATTCCCAAAATGGCAAGCTTTAAAATGCAACCCATGGGGTTTACATTTGTTTTTGTGGCATTCATGTCCATACAACCAATTGTAGTTTTTGTTGAATGTATGGGTGCCAATCCAATGAATGTTCACAAGCCTATTGAAAGTCATTTTTGGTTGAAAAATAAGATCAAAAGCCAATCGATCAAAACTCTACTAGCACCAAACTACACCATATTTGGTCTTCATTATTGTTTTGGAGGGAAATCTTGTTGTACTGGCAAATGTGTTGATCTTTTATTGGATCCACTCAATTGTGCATCTTGTGGTAATGTGTGTTTGGAACCATTTCTAGGATCATTTTTTTGTTGCAATGGAAATTGTATAGTGCATGATAAAGGCGACCCCAAATGTCAAGCTTAAATATTCTTCCCACACAACATGTAACCCCAAAAACTTGGCGTATTTATGCAGTACTTCACATGCTGAACAAAGTTACGCAACCCGTTTGTCAAAATCTTTTTTTTTGGCAGAGATAATGCCGGTCGAAATTGATGACTTTCGTCCAAATTTGGTTGGGGCGGCCCATATTTGGCCACAAGGATTTATACAAGCGCAAAGAACGAGATCAGCTTCTTAGTCCCAACAACTACCTTCCTTTGCTTATGGTGATGCCAGCGCTTTGAGCGTTTCGAGTTACCCATGTAACGGGCAGGCCGTTTGCTCTTTGGCTGGATTCGCAACTCCTCCAACCGTCCTTGCGCTTGCTCCGCTTCGTCTTCACTAGGCTCTTCCACGTCCTCAAACTCAAGTTCTTCTTCCTGCCAAACAACATCCTCACCAAGCGCGTCAACATCAACATCAACGGTCATCTTGCCGTCGAACACAGTCACCTCCTCCTCCTCCTCGCGTCCAAACTCATCCTTGTCACAATGTGCCTATTTGGCCTCAGCTAGTCTCTTGAGCTGCTACTTTCATTTGTTAAGTCTCCCCATGGTGGCCACTATTGTCTGCGAATTGGATGTGGGTGAAGGCGAAGTAGTATGGGCTTGTGCATGCCTATGCACGGGCCCGCCAGTAGGAGCAGAGGCCGTGCCACTCCATAACCCTAACCCTACATCCCCTAACCCAAATTTAAAAAAATTCCTTGGATTTATGCTGAAATTTTTGGCCCAAATTTGGCCGCCAAACTTTTTTACAAGTCACCTTTAGGTGTCATGCACTGTACCAACAGTTGGAATGACTCCAATAATTGTGGGGGTTGTGGAAAAGAATGCACTAATGGAGACATTTACATCCTTGGTTTATGCAAAGTCCCACCATCTCTTCCACCGCCTCCTCTTTCACCACACCCCCCCCCCCCCCCCCCCCCCCCCCCCCCCCCC
>Ga0209611_10003033_pt1 | contig 29370 bp, 21 predicted proteins | sample S1TSphgellanicum_3_FD_187693 | JGI IMG/M metagenome (GOLD analysis project Ga0209611, IMG submission 187693) | Host-associated microbial communities from peat moss isolated from Minnesota, USA - S1T2_Fc - Sphagnum magellanicum MG (SPAdes) (version 2) | ecosystem: Host-associated > Plants > Peat...
TAAGGTAGGGAGGCTTTAAACTCAGAAGGGATTGTTATTGCAGGCTGTAAAAGTTTAAAGTGGTGCTTGAAACAGGAGACATCTAGGTTTGGGGGTTTTCATTCTCACATTGTTGAATCTAGCCATCAACACATAAACTGATTACCAACTTGTTTTTAAAAAAGGAACTCCACGAATTCCAATTCCAAGCAATAACTAATATCTTGACAACCTCCCTCTTCCAGCAGAATTTGCCTACACACAATATTTGTAGGCATGATCATAGTGCATAGATTGGCATAAACAAGTAATTTAGACATCTCTGACTTGTGATTTGCAAGACATTCAAGTGTTGTCTAGCTCTTGTAGACAATAGCTACATGCAAACATCAGTGGGTGGAAAGGGCATCTAACAAGTCGAAATCTGTAAAGCCTGTCTCCTACCATATGGAGCAAACAAAAGGTAGGAAAGATGTCAATTTGAGCCCCACCTTCATACAGTTTTAGTGCATATTTAGGGTCTCTGCAAAGTCATGAAGAATTTCCAGCTTGCAATTCTTTGGGAAGTTGTACTGTAGGCAAACCATAAACAACAAAAGGAGTCCACTCATGAATTTTGCGATTATTAGCCTTGAGCATTTGAAGCATAGTTGCACGCAAAGATTAAGATACATCCTTACCAATCCTCAGGTTTTGAGCTAGCTCTGTGCAAATTGTCTTCCAGACTTCCACATTTTAATCAATGCTCTTCGCCCGAGTCAGAACTCTCCGATCTAGCTGAGCACCAGCTCCCTAGCAGTGAGGTGGTCGCGGAATGGCCGATTCCTGGCAACATTTCCTCTACGCACAGCACTCGACTGTCGCCGTGAGCCCTCTGAAGGCTAAAACTAGTGCTAAGCTGCTGGATGTTTTGATCGAGACAGGCAAGAAGGGGTCGAATCCCATCGTTCAGAATGTTGCTCCCCCCTCACGAAGACGATTCGCAGTGTTCTCGGAGGATTCACTCGAGCCCAATGTTCACTGCGAATCGTCTTCGTGAGGGGGGAGCAAGTTTGCAATCAACCGGCAGTAAGGATTCATGTGATGATCCTCGTTCGTGGATATTACAATTGCAGCTATAGTCTTGTATAGGCAAACATTGTTAAATAGTCTCTCATATTTGACAATACCCAGGACGGCTGCTAATTCTCCGGTGTTGGTTGGTGATTGCAGAAGCTGCTGAAGATGAGGAAGACCTATTCCTATGGGACTGAGATCAAGTGGATGTCAAGCACAGAGTCAAGTCCAGGAAGTCATTAAATGCCAGCCTCCGTTTCTTTGAGTCGGCAACTCTTGACCTTCATGGTGACAGAGACTTGGAATGCAAGCTTAGAAGGTGTGCAACTCGCTTGTGTGAACAGGATGAAGCTCATGGCAATTATCTGTGATGAACAATGGAAGCCAGACATTGACAAGCTGAAGAAGCACAAGTTGTCCGATCAGCGAGATGGAGTCTGGAACCATATTGACAACAAGAAGAGGCAAGCTGCCTGACTTTCCCAGATCACGAGATAACAATACCTTTTCACATGCTGTCATTTGGAGGAGTTATTAGAACACCTACACAGAATTTCCTCTGAAATTTTGTGTTTGGTGTTATTATTTTGATAAGAGGTGGTCTAGCTACCAAAAGAGCCTTCACATGTGGAACGAAACAAGAAACGCTCCTTTTATTTGGCAGGTCTGATAAAGTTAGGTTGCGACATGTGTAGGTACAGACTACAGACCAGTGCTTTTAGCAGTAATTTTTGCGGAGGCCGCTGGATGTGAGTCACTGAATTGAACGGAGTTGCATGTGATTTGAAGTGTGGGATTAGAGATCTGGGTGATTTATGAAATCCTTTATGCAGAGAAGTGGAGCCTCACCTCTGATCATTCAAGATATGGAAGTCCAGGAGCCAATACTAACGTTTTGGTGTCTGCCAGAGGACCACCCGTGGAGGAAATGTTGAATTGGCTGCAAATAGCAAAAGTGTAGGCAGGTTTGCGGTGCAAGATAACAAGGTGAGGCCCCTGCATACAGGGCTATTCATGCCCTGTATGGTCAGATTCAGCCTGATGCAGTGGGTGCTACAGCTCTCACATGAAGTGAAGATCCTCACTTTGATCTGCAGCTCCAATTGGAAGGACTCTTTCTGAAACCACCAGCTGAGAAACAGGATGACAATGGAGAAGACTTGGAGTGCTTCGAGATTGTTGTAATGAATCCAGATGATGAGGAGGATTGAAAATCCCACAGCTTTCAAATAGAGTTCCCACTAATTGATGTTCACAGAATTCTCTTAGTAGGTCTGAGACTACTGAAGGTAAACTCAGTGTGTCCTGGATTTTCTAGCGGTGCATAACTGTACCAAAGGATGCTTGGAGGTAATGCTTTGGCAGATAATTGGGGCTGGTTATTCAGATGAAAGCACTTCAATTATGAATCTTTGAAATGTCAAATAGTCACTCTTAGGAGTACAAGGCAGAGAGAGAGAAGACAACTGTGGATCTCATAAAGAAGAGCCTCTTTAGCTTGCAGCTGCTGCCCTCTTTCATTCTAGGCATAACTAGCATCATCTGAAAGCAAATTTCAAAACCTCGTTACCAGCAATTCACAAATCATTTCTTGAGAAGTCTTTTGACATTCTCACAACAATGTGGAAAAGCAGATATTCCTCCATTTCATGTACATTTTTTATCAGATATACATCTCCTCATACCAAGCTAAGCTTTGCTGTGGAGAAGAAGAGGGACAACCTTGGCACTAAAGGGGCAGATCTGTGAGAATGCTCAGGCATAACCTTAGGAGGGGCTTGGGTACTCTTTGCCTGTTGCCACAACCCAGTTGCCACAATCAAACATTTCACACACCATGGTGAGTGGTCCAAGACATATTCCTCCTACCATCCCACTTGCAGCAGAATTCTAGCCTTCTTATACAAGTACAATAATTCGCTGACAAGTTAGGCAAGGACACCCTATTGTAGAAAATGTCTGTGTAATTAAAATAGTGAGCAGGGTGGCTGCCATGGCATGTTACCAGTTCTTGAGCTCTGGAAGCTTTCAAACTTCGTTCTAATTGCTTGCCATGAATTTGATGTGTAGGAACTAATGTTGGGGTGGGCGTTTGCTGCAAAAAGGCTTGAATATCTGGCCTGGGAAGCCCCTTCCAAGCAACCAACTCCTCTAGGATTTTATGTATGGGAAAATGGCAGCCCTAAAGACTCTTCCATGTTTTGATGTCCAACTGCAAGGGCCGGTGGGACATCAAAACATGGAAGAGCCTCAAGGGCTGCCATTACCTGGGGTAATGAATGGGCAGTTTTTTCATTCATCTTTTTCTTTCTGAATCAGCAAAAAAATCAGAGAACGTCCTTACACATTGCAAGAACTGTTCCATTGTGTAAGCTGCATAGCAAATATTCTGCCCAAGACAAGGGACATCCAAATACTAAGGAAAAAAATTGTCCATTCTGTACACACCTGTAAAGCGATCCACTGCATCATGTTTCAAAGTGATGGATAAGATACTTTCATTGATATCAGTAGGGTGCATTGATGAACTATATGAGATGATAATAGATCAAACTGCGACTAAAGGTATTGCCTAGCAACAAAATAATCCAGCACCTATATGCAGTACCATGCTGAGGTACTGCACCTACGAATTGGGTTGCATAAGTTATTTCCAATATGTCCTTAGGATATTGCATTGTTTAATTAGAACAAATGAAATAGTTTCAACTGTACCAAAGGTGATTACACAAAAACAAAACCAATCCAATCCATTTGCATTACCCTAATGCAAGTATTGCAAAAAGGAATTAAGTTGGATATGTTATTTAAAGTAACACATGAAGATAATGCAATAATGAAGTAGATGAGATGAAAAAGATGTAACTAGCCCTAAAGGTATTGCAAAGCGATAAAGTGATTCAGTGCACTGATAATATTTTGATGAGGATAATGTATATGGGTATGTTATTTCCAATGTTTCCTTACAATATTGCATTGTTGAATCAAATGAGATGAAATAGATTAACCTCTAGATGATGATGTTGCACAACAAGTAATATAGTACATTTCCATGATCTTCATGAAGGTAATGCATAAGTAAATAGCGATGGAAAAGTTATTTCCAATACATTTTTAAAGTATTACATTGTTGAATTAGAGAAGAACAAATAGATTATTTTATGGGTGAGGGTATTTCACAAGAACATAATAATTGAATGCTTTTGCATTACCTTTATGAAGGTAATTCACAAATGAATTCGCGTGGATAAGTTATTACCGATAGGGCCTTAAGGTAGTGAGTTTTTGAATTAGATGAGATAAAAATAGTTTCACAATATTAAGGGTATTGTATTAAAGGAAAATGCTTATGTATTATTCCAATGAGGGTATTGTATAAAGAAATAAGGTACAATATCATATTTTCCTTTTTCCCTTGGAGTATTGCATTTCAAAAAAATCATCCAATAGTTGTGCATTATCTTTATGACAGCAATGTGATGATTAGTTAATTTATATATGTTTTTTCCAAGTTGTCTTTAGGGTATTGCACATGTTTGAACCAATGTTGGGCAGTTTTCATTTTTTGTGAAAACCATTGGTTACAATTATCACTAACATTTTAAAAACCAAATTAAAGTTCTCATTATCAAAAACAGATTTTGATAACATTTAAGGGTTTCAAATTTTTGAAAAAAAAAATTCCCACCAATTTTCAATCTTGCAAGTTCTCATAAAAATTACTAGCCCCGATTTTTTACCACTATTCTCACAAGCTAGTTTTCAAAATTTTAAAATTTGAATATTTCTAATTATTTAATTTAATGTGAAAATTAAATTAATTACTTCCAAAACCTAAAACAAGTGAAAAAAAATTCACATATAGTTTTAATTTCATCTCTTTCAAATTCACCTTCAAATTCTTGTAACTCTTCTTCTAATTGTTCATCCATCTCAATAATCTCTATTAAATCACTAGGAGACTTGCAATCAACTCTAACATCATTAGGTCAATTTGTGCTAACAAAAATTAATTTTTCCAATTCTTTTATATTATAAATGACATCTTCTAAGGCTGGTGAGTATGCCAACTAAAGAAAAAAAATCTTTTGTATATATTTGTGACCCAACAATTCCTAATATTTGTCAAACAAAAACCCAACAATGGATAACATAGACTCATGCTTCTACCACCATTGCATAGGGCATTTGATCTCCTTAGAACCCACTTGAAATCTTTTAAAAATTAGGAGCTCTTTATTAACAATTTTTATCATTGGTTCACTTGTGTTGGTAATCATCTCAAAAATATCCAAGCAGCTATCTTCATAAGATCTATGCTCTATAAATTCAACATCACAATCTACCACAAGATGTAAGCGATGATAACACTTCAAAAACATAGGTTGCAAAGACTTCCGATCAACCTCTTCTATAATAAAAATGCCTTATTCACAACCATCAAATAAAGATACCAAATGAAGACTTGTAAATCATGGATCTAACATCAATGAAAGCATGTTATGGCTTTTCTTTCTTCATATTTTCTTAAAAATGAAAGGAAAGAATCAAGCGCACCATAAACTTCTTTCTTCATGTTAAAAGCAAACAAACACAATTCAAGAATAATTGTAGAATCATCGTCCATAAATTGGTTTAAGTTTTATACAATTCCAACATCTTCTTTTAACTTGGAACTCATTGTGATGGCATTATTTAGGGCATCACTAAGTAACCAATGATCTTTAGATTGGTGTAAAACACAAGCAATAACAATTAGAGATAATAATCAATAATTGTTTAACAAATATGCCAAGTAATAATGGGGGAATTCAACCAAAAACATGAATAATAGTTTTTGAATTGTAATATAATACAATGGCCTTTCGAAAAAATAAGGCTTCCTAAACAAGATTACTTTGCTTCCAAATTTTCACAATACTTAACAAACTATTAATATTCTGGAAAAAAAAAAAGATTACAAACTTACAAACCAAATCTTTGAGTATAATTTAAACAAAAATAACTAAAAATATACATTGTTTTGATAGGGGTGTTTAGCTTTCTTGGACAAATTCTAGAATCAATGCAAGCTTTATTCCATACCTATCTTCATTTTTTAGATTTATTTAGCCAAGTTATGCACTTTTGTAAATCAAAATGGGTTGATTTAATAAAAATATGTTTCAAATTTTTACAAACTTTTTTTTTGTTGTCCCATATTGACATGCTTTAGAATATGCATGACCAAAGCAAATGCCTTGGAAATTCTCCTCCATACCAAAAACTTCACAATTCACCATAGATTTTAGAACTATTGTCATGGCATTTAAATTTGCACCTTCATCCTAAACATATGCAATAATTTTCTTCCTTAAATCATATTGATCCAATAATTTAGTTAAATTTCTTGCCATAGTCACCTTGTAGTTTTATTTGTTACAAACAATCATATTATAATATGTAGAGGTTGCCACTCTTCATTCAAAAAGCTAATCACCAATGCAAAAACATCATGTTCTCCCTTTGACATCCACAAGTCAAAATTAGTTGTTACAAAATAACATTGTTTTAATTTAAATAAAACATAATATTTTTGTTTCGTCTTCTCCACCAAATCAACCGAAACCTTTTATGAAAACATTTTTCTTGATGGAAACACAACTCTTGCACATAAATGCATTACAAAATGCTTCAACCAAATGCTCTCAACAAATTGAATAAGGAAATGATTTTTGACAACCAAAAAGTAAGGAAAATTGTTTTTGTTGCACAACATCCTAATTAAAAAGATCTTTTACACCAAAAAACTTTGAAATTTTAGAGTTAGACACATTTGGCCTCTTTTTTGCAAGTTGTCTTTCGAATACATCTTTTAATGGAAAGTTCACTTCTTCCTTGAAAATCTTTTTACAAATATAGCATGATTTACATCCACATGTTTTTTCAAAGCTATTATGCCAATTTTTTTGGAATATGTTATAAAACCTCTCCTTTTTTTGGTTCTTGGATTAAAAGGGACAAAATTTACATGACAAATCATACACCTCATATTTTGAAATTTGCTTCCATCAACAATGTTATTATCATTTACAATGTAAAATGACCAACACAATGCATTCCTATCATGCATTTTCCATTTTTCTTTGTAAATTTTCTTTAATATTCTCTTCTTCATTATGAATGGCATTAGATTGTGTTTACATACTTCTATTTTCTTCCATAGTTTTAGTCAAAGATACCTCTTCCATAAAAACCTAATTGGGGAAAATATCCCAATATTCATTTTCAATTAATATTTCATTAATTGTTGAAGATTCCATTTTACAAGGATTTTGAAATCTAGTATGATTATAATGGAAAAAATGAAACAAGAGATTTTGTGAATTATAAAATGGTTTAAGTGTTATAAGGTTTTTAAAATTTAGTTGATGGTTTAAAAATCATCTAAACATTTACAAACATCTAAAACCATTTACATTTAAGCATTTACAAACAATTATAAAAAAACTCACTTATAACCATGGAAATAAATAAATAAAACTAAATTCCAAGGCTTTTTCCAAAATCACTTGCAAAATAACAAAAAATAAAATAAAATTCAACCAAAACCAAATAAAAATCTAAACACAAATCAATGAAGGAAAACCAAATTATTTTTTAAAAAAACAAAGGAATAACTAAAAAAACTTATTGCTAACTTGGAGTTTGATGTTTCCAAGCTTCTTCCCAAACTCAACATTGAATTCCAAATCTCCAACACATTGCAAAAAAAAGGGACGAGAGGAAATACTAATTTGGGCAGGGGAGTAACAAAGCATAGAGGAGCAACAAAACATGAAGGAGTAGTGAAACACAAGGGACAAAAAGGTATTTGGGTGGGCAAGGGAGTAGCAAAACACAAAGGAATGGCAAAGCACTACACAACAATGAAGCATGGAGGAGGAAAACGAGCAATGAAGCACCACACAATAACGAAACACAAAGGAGGAAAAACAATGAAACACGAAGGAGGAGGAGCAATGAAGAAGCATAGAACAGTGTGGAGCTTGCCAAGTTGGCCCCGTTTTGTAAAAGAGAAAAAAGCTTCTTCATGAAGCTCTTGCCAAAAGAGACGCTGAAAAAACCTTTGAGAGGTTGTGCCGCCTAGATTAAAAACTAAAAACTAAACCTAACTAAACACCCTAACAATTGATAATTGGTGCCTTTTATTTCTAATACCTTGAAAAGTTATCGCCTTTAGCCTTCATGTGATACCTTTTAAAAATTTCAAAAACCTAGTTTTCACTTGGGAGAGAACTAGGAGATAAGTTATTATAAAGGTTATCATGTTATGTGAAAACATCTTATTCTCAATCTAAGAAGCGAATTGAAAACTTTAAAGGTCCTCACTGAACAAGTGAGAATCACCCAACACTAGTTTGAACTCTACTAATAGTTTAGTAATGCAAGGAAGGTATTGTAAAAATGGTTACATCACTGAATAATGGCATGAGGAAAGATATCAAGTTCTTTTGCAATATTTTTATATGGGTGTTCACAGATAATTTAATTCTCGACTTTTATAAGGCTACAATGAAAAAATGTAGTTCAATTGCAATACTTTCATTTGGGTCGTTGCAACATTGTTTTCAGCAATTTGTGGAGTTGTGGGGTTTGGTAGGTAGGAAGGAAAGGCAGCTGAAAGACCTATAGTTGAGTTTGGGCCCCACATTTTGAAATGTACCCATCGACTTTACCAACCTAAAATTCTAGGTGAAGGTGATCATGAACTAAACATATATAAATCACAAGATATATGAAGGGGAGGGTTCTTATTGGATCTTATGCTACTAAGATCCTTCCCAATATTAAGAAATAGGCATGTAATCAGTCTCTTTTTTTTGCAAAAAATTACCAAAAGGTGACACGCTTTTCTGAAAAGGGATATTCTATCACAAATTCTCTATTTAAAAAGAAAAATTTGTCAAACTCCTGCAGGAAAACTGGTTATTTTGGGGGAGAGTGTAGCCACATTGAGGACTCCTAGCTACACATTTAAGAGTTATTTGGAAAAGAGTCACCAGATAAGCTTAGGGATGCTCGCCACTCTGGCTCCATCAGGGATTTGAAAAAAAAACATTGCATGTAATGTTCCTCCTCCTTTCTAGGAAGCATCTAATGTGCTTGCCAAATACATTAATTGGACATTAATATAAGAAATTTCTTTGAGCGTTTTAATTTTAAATGCAAATCTTCACATGATGGTCTAGGTTGCAATCAATAATTGATCGTGATGCGACACTCAGTGCTAAAATTTTCTATCACTTGTGTCCAACAAAATATTGTTTGGGGTATTAGGTGAAAGAATTTTTTTTCTCCCTCCAGATTATTATCAAATTTTTTAGTGTAGTGAAAGGATTATGATAAAAAGAAGGAAGATTTTTTTTTCATAGTTAAAAAGATGCAGTGAAGGGATTAAAATTATTAAAAAGGATGCACCTACCATATCTTCTCTTGCATAAATTATAGTTCTTGCCAACTTGTTCGGCATGCAATGTGTGATGTTGTATTATTGAGGCTTGATGTTGCATGTCCATAGTGTACATTCTCTTTTCAAATATAAAACTAATGCATGAAAGGAAAACACATGGGTAATCTATGATCTATTAGTACTAATTAAACCTATTAACACTAATACTTAAATTTTTAATACCTATGTTTTAAAAAAATATGTATGTTACCATTTTTCAATTTTTAAAAAACCAAGGATTAATGCATATCTCATATTAATTATAAATTGATTTTCAAAATTAACATAACCCCATTGGAGAACTAATCAATTTGTAATTCTCACTAGCAACCTAAAAATGGCACCCTATTTTTTACTCAAATGTTTTTTTAATTTAACATTAGACATCCCCTCCCTGTTTGCCCGCGCCCCACCCACCACCCCCGAAGTCCCTGACTTGACATGCTTTGGACATTGTTTCAAATAGTATTTCCCACCTCCCTATCCATTTTAGGCATAACGATTGATTAATGTAGGTTGTTTATGTGATGTACCATTTTTAAGACCCTACATCCTAGTAGTTTCGTCTGTCATAATGTATTCTCATTCCTCTTCTGGATGATTGCCCCTTCACTCCTTGACAAAAATTGAAAACAAAATGCAGAAGTAATAAAGTTATCCCTAAAGTCCTGCGATTAGGGGGTGAGTTCAGCCAGTTTTATCATGATAGGCCACGGAATCAGTAACAGGGGCTGAATTTTTACAAAATGAAATTAATGGGGGAGTGAAACTCAATTTTGCACTGATTTTGGTGCAAAGACCAGTTTCGTCCCCTACTTTTCCTTTTTCCTGAGTGCCTGCACTACTGCTACTGCATTTTCCCTGCCCTGACATGTATTATTGCTATAATCACTCTCAAACCACGTGCAATTAATCCTGAATTTTAACATTTGATACTTTTTAAAAAAGATTCATTCCTTTACGGATAACAGTGCATAAGGGTTAAAAGACGGGTTAGGAGATGAAGAAAGGGCCCGAAAGCAGGATAACTTTACAATATCTGTAATGTGCAACAACCTTTTTAGGTTGTTTGTAAATAGTTATTACAAATTCCCTATTATTTCACTGAAGGTAACCAAGAAATCAAATTCAAACGACCAAATCCAACAGTCCCATTGGGTTGAAACGAAATTCTTTAGCCCTACACATCACCCTATTCTACTCAACATTGAGAATAATGACCCCTTTCTAGCATTCACATTGGTCCTTTAAATTCCTGGAAAACCTACCAAAATCTATTACACATTTAACTATTAGTTCATTCAAGACCAAAATTTTTAAAGGTCACCAAATATGCCAATTTCGTTGGCCATACCCTTTTTTCTGTACACCTACATACCAGCCTATTCAACACCTTCTATTTAATAGTAACCCTTCTGTAACACACCAATGAACCGTTTTTGGCAAATTTTCGCCATTTTGTGAAAAATATTTTCTGAAAAGAATATTTTGTCACAAATTCCCTGCATTTTTTAATAAAATTTCAATATTGATTCTTTCATTGAAAAAATCACAGAAGATTACCATAATTTCCTAGAAAATGAAAAGGTGCTTAAGTTTGTTTACATAAAGACCTAGCCAGTTTTTTTCATTTATATATGGGTGGCTCCTTAGGCATAATTTTGTGTGGGACCTTACAATGTCATAAGATGCCAGTCAACTGATGAACAGTATCTTACAACTTTGTAAGGTACCCACTTTCAGAAAACCACTACCTGGTTCTTCATGTAGGGGAAGGGTCTGCTCTCGGACCCTTGCAGAAATTTTGGCACCTCAAATTCTGGTAGCGTCTGAAAACAGACACTTCTCCTGTACATTCATGCTTTGCATATTGCCAAATTTGGCTAAATATACCTATTGATGATCACCACTTGAATAAACATCACAAAATTGGAAGAAGACACACTATGGGTACCAATTATCAAATATTATACATATATCCTTTATATGTTTTAGCCAAATAATATATATGTCATATATTTACCTTTAAGTGGGTCAGGCAACAGTTAATGTGTTTTGAAATAGAGTCAAAAACAACTATAAACATCATTAGCTAAAAAAAACTTAGCCAAACTTCTAGATGTTGAAATTTTTCTTTTGGCTAGTCCTGAAATGCAAACCGATATTTAGTATCTTTTTCATTTGCCTCATTTGTAATGGTGGGTGGACAATTGAAATAGATGGGTGGACTTCATTTATTATTTCATCCTTGTAAAAAGACATCATCCCCTCTTTAAAAAATATGCTCTTATCTTAATCTCTTTCACAAATCCCTAGTTGATTAACAAACTCATGTGAATCGCCTTCTCTTCAAGAACTAACTATCCAAATGGTTTCATTTCCTGATAAATAAGTGTCACATACAATAAATTATATAGAAATTTTCTAAAAGTTTCTAGAAATAAACATGATTTTTTTTTTGGAAACTTCTAAAAGATAAAACTTTTTAAAAAAATAAGTTAATGGAAGCTTTTAGAAATCATGGTTAGCAAAAAAAAATTAGAAGAAGTTGGCACAAATATTTAAAATATTGTTTAATATAAATTTCTAAAAGGTTTGGTTAACAAATTTTTTTAGAAAGTTGATGATCTTTTAGAAAATTTCGTTGAATAATATAAGAAGATATCAAGACAGCATCAACCCTCAGTCTTGCCAATGCAACTTCTGATTTTTGTATTTTTAATTCATTTTCATGCATAATTGTATTATGCATTGTTCAAGTAATAAAAATATTTAGTTCTTGTTCATTATCAAGTTTTTTGTTTTTGAAATCTTTTTGTTTTTTCAAGTTGTGTTGTTACATTGTCCTTGACAATATGAAACAATAAATAAATACCTACTATTAGTAGTTAGAAAATTATTAGGATGTTCACTAGGCTAAGTATATTCAATAATTACATCGTGCTAATTATTGTCAGGTAATAGTGATAGTCTAAAATTTAAACATAATGGGACAATCTAAAATACCATTATCAAGAGTTGTAGCAATTTAATTGACATTTGCTTTATCCATTCAACCCTTAGTTTGATTCCATCAACCCCTGTATGTGCAAAATGAGTTCTCACAATGCTTATGTGGGAAAGTGAAAAACTAATTGAAAGGGAAAACAATACTAACATTTTTTAAAGATGTGACAATTTAAATATAATGTGATGAAATGAGATAATATTTATTTGCCAAGTTGTACATTTCTTAATATTATAAACTTGTATCCATCATTTTTAAAAAAATGGAAATCATCCCCAAAGAAAAGCTGCACATGCAAGCCTCAGAATTTTAGGTATTAATTTTTAAAATAAATATATTATGCCAAATTATAGCCACAAAAAAAGGCAACCTTGATCATCTAGAAATGGTGTGGATATGATCTTTCAAGAAACACTTGTCCAAGATATGAGCAAGCATAGCATTTATACAAGAGTATGGGCACATATTGTGATTCATATTAATGAGTTGTGGGTGCCTCATAACTTCAGATTTTTTTGGGTGCAATGCCTCTTTGATTGGCCCAACAAACAAAACATCTGAAACTTTGGAGACTCGCCCAAAAAAGTGTTTTAACTGCCAAGATAGAAATATAAGAGCCAGTCCTTTGGCCCATCTAATTAGGTTCCAAGAGGACAACTTTGAACAAAGATTATGGGATAAAGGGAGGTGCGATTGGGAACTCACTGAGAACTTCAAGAGAACCATATAGAACGCATTATAACCATGCATCAGTAGAATTTTTAGTCCTAAATCTGTTTGTCATCATTTTTGACCTAGGCTAATATCCCTTCATAAGAACCTGGGTACCTATTTACAATATAACAATTATGTGATGGCCATATAGACAAAGTCTCTGGAAAAGGAAGCAGCTGAACGTGCCTGTGGTCTGACTTTTTCTGGAAAAATCTCCTTATGGACACCTAATGTTCTAATACTAGGGGAAGAAAATTGATAGGACATTAAAATAAATCATTTGTGTGATTAAGGTAAGAAGCTTGGAGCTTGGAAATTAAGTCCTCAAATATGAACAAAATTAACCAATGAGGACTTCAAATGTGAAGCATAGGTGGCAATTACAGTACTGGTTGAACATACTAGTTGAAGAAAAACATTCCTCAACGTGATGAAACAAATTAATATTTTTGTGCCAAGTTGCACATCCCTTAATATCATTAAACCTATATCCATAAAAAAGAAAATTCAAAACATCCCACAAGAAAAGGTGTACATGCAAGCATCAGAAATATATATCTTAATTTTTATAAAAAAATAAATATATCCTCCCATATTGTGGCCACAAAAAGGGCAATTTTGATATACTCTACAAATGTGGGCGATCTGATATTTCAACAAACACTTGTCCAGAAGATGAGTAGACATACCATTTACACAAGAGAGTGAGTACTTAGTTGTGGGTGCCTCCCAAGTTCAGATTTTTTCTTGGTGATGGGCCTCTTTGATTGGCCCAGGTCCCAAAAAAAAATGAAACTTTGGAGACTCCCTGAAATAAAAGTTTTCACTCCCAAGGTACAAATATAGAAGTTGCTCCTTTGGCCCACCAATATAGGATACAAGATGACAACTTTGGGCAAAGGTTGTAGGGGATAGAAATGAGGTGCTATTCGGAACATCTTGGAGAACCTGTTGAGAACTTGCAGAACATGTTGGAAGTCCATTGGGAACATGATGAGAATGCATTGGAAACTTAGAAGAACCATATCAAATACTTTGAGAAGACAAAAAATAAAAAAACCCCCCACCCCCCATTCCCCAAAGGCAAAAGAACTCAGCCTCTTGGGTGCATGCTGCACCACATCATTGGCTTAGTAAAATTTCTGGTCCTAAATGTCACCATTTTTCACCTAAGTTAATACCCCTTCGTAAAGCACTCGGAGAATATTTGTAGTGTATGTGGAGGGCACCTTTTATTCATGAATAGTGATATTATGCCTACTCCTCAAGGGTGGGAGCGAAATTATGCCTTGTTATAGGTGTAAGAACCCTCTCACTATTGAGGAGTAGGCATAAGAACACTTCCATTCATGCGCCTCATGATCTTCATAGGTTTGGTTCATCAATTTTGTGATCTACATACGTTTGGTTCATGATAAAATTTCTCATACTTTAGGATTGGTAAAGCCCATGGGTGAGGGACATTCCCAAAATGTGGGGGCTGGACTCAGCTATTGCTTCGTCCTAGGCCCCTTATTTTGAAGATGCCCCCACCCTAGGGCTTTACCCTACACATAAGAGTGTGGGTACCTATTCTACCAATTTACACAACAGGCGTGACCGTTCCATAGGCTATTGTTATGTATGACAGCGTGTTTGCAATATAACAATTATGTGAAGGCGGCCTTGGAGACAAAGTCTCTAGAAAAAGAAGCAGCTGAACGTGGCCGTTGTGGGAAAAAGTCACAAATTAGGGTTTGGTGCAGGAAAAACCAAGATGGTGACCAACACAGAGGGGGCCCAGCAACAGCCATGACCTCAGTATGGGTTTCTCAAAGGCCTTTTGATAGTGAGTTTTTATTTGTCCGTGTCAGTAATAAGTGGGTAGCGGCAACCACAAGATACTCGTTTTGGCAGCTTTAGACCGGACCAGGACAGTAGCGAGCCATTATTTAGTAGGCAAAAGCAAGATGATCACCAACACAGAGAGGGGGCACAGCAACAGCCATGACTTTAGTATTGGTTTCTCAAAGGCCTTTTGATAGTGAGTTTTTATTTGTCCCTGTCAATAATAAGTGGGTAGCTGCAACCACAAGATACTCGTTTTGCCAGCTGTAGACCGGACCAGGACAGTAGCGAGCCATTATTTAGTAGGCAAAGTTCCCTAAACCCTGACGCACTTGTTGAAAAATGAGGACGCATCCTGACACTAACACATTGAAAAAGTCATTGTGGAAAAGTTTCGAGATTCGAGAAGCGCGTTTGAAAGTAGCCACAAAATCCCATGAAGCCCAACCTCTGTTTGCCACCTCTGAACAGTCCACCAGGGCAGTGCGTGTCTTTATGTAAGCAAACTGATTTTTAAATGCATTGATTGAGTAAGTAATCACTATGCGAATTATTGGATTGCTTAACGATAAGCTAATGCAAGAGAGAGACCTATTTCTTACATTGTTTGTATGCATGCTATGCCTGTTATCTTCTCTAACCATGCCCTGTTTTTGTTCCAGAACATGATTTGTTTTACAATATAAAGCTAGGAAGTGCTCCTTGTCTATCGCCTTGTGAGAGACTCTTGGAGTGACAGAGACAAAGTATGTTTGTGTGTGACTTTGAATAAGCAATCTGCAAGCTACCCTCCAGCTGAAGTATAGCGAGGTTGGTATTCAACCACTGGGTGCTGGGGGTTAAGTAGGATCTTGGTTTTTTGGGGTTCTATTTGCAGGTTGTTAGAAATATTAGTAGTTTCATCACCTTGGAAACGAAAGAGAAAATATTTATGTTGTTTGATGTTTGATTTGTTGGGTCATGATCATGAGGGATAGTGTTGTTTGAAGGATTAGTTAATGGAAACCAAATGTTGTTCTTTGACATAATTGGGATTTCTATGATATGTATGTATGTAATTTAGCCTTCCAACGTTCCTAGCTTCTTGGTTTGAAAGGTTAGTCAATCTTCTCTTTAATATGACAACCTTGAATTATGTTCAAAAACATTGATATAGAAGTCCTAAAGGCTCCAAATGTATGGTGTAAACTATAAGTTGGTTTGTTCTATATGCAATAGAGTACGCCACAACTCAAGAATCTAAATAGCAATCTCATGTAGATCACATACTAACTATCTTAAGTTACAATTGCTATAAAAAAGCATCCTTGTACCAATCCAAAATGATGCCACACTTAGATCAAAATGGGAAAATTTGTAGACTTCAAGGAAATCATGGTTAGGTTTATATTCCAAGTATTAATACACTTTATTAATTCAATTTATTAGTTACATTATTCCTACCATTTATTGATCTTTAAAGCATTCAAAATTGTCTAATGTATGTAGCTTTGTGATTCTACCCTTTGTGGATCATGCATGTTGCTTGAGGTAGTTGTAACTCTTGAAATTTCCATTTTCAAGTGTAGGTCTTTTTCATTTGATTGATCAATTCTTTGAATGCATCACTTTGAGACCATGGTATGTGAAGTTTCAATCTCACACATTGAGTTGATGTGATTCGTGAATTTCCACCTAGTGTTGGAAGATTGCAAAAACCTTTTTCTTTTTGTAAGTTAAATTTTTTTCTCCAATTTGCTCTTAAGTTCCTTCAAATAAATATGTTCTTGAATATTATGGGAGTTGGAAATAGGTCGTAACTTGTTAGGATTTTTTGAATGTATTTGGAAGGTAACTCATAGAGTGTAACATTGACTTTGCAAAAGGCAAGGCATTTCAAATTATGTTTTTTTAAATGTCTTGTCTTTTTTCCTTTTTTTCCCCATGATACCCAATGAACATTTGAATATCATGTCAAAAAAATGAAAACAATTTGATGAAGCTTTACATTGGATAATGACATGTTTTTTGAACATTACCTAACACTTTAAAGCTCCACAAGGTTGCCATGCAAGACCCTACCAACCAAAGTTAAGCACACCTAAACACCTTATAGTAATTTGTTCCTTCACCTTTTGAAGGAAAATTGTGATCAATTCTCAGGAAAGCATACTTTAACTAACTTTTAATGCCACTACTCAAGGTCATGGTTTAGAATATGGGGGGGTGATGAATTCATAGACATTGTGTCATAAATATATCACTCATATGATTGCCAAATTTATTGAAAGGGTTGATGGGAAGTGGCATTAAAAGTTAGTTCATATGTTTATTTAGGTTTTATGAAAGGCATTTATTTTGTCAAATTGTTTGCACACATGATATTATGAAAGTTAACATAAGCAAAAAAATTCCTTATTATATAGAAACATAATAGTTAGAATATCTAATTGAATGTTTTTTTTTGGTGATGTTATTGTTTCAGGTTTAAAAGAAAAAGACTGCAAAACAATTATGACATCTACAGAATCAAACCATGCCAAAGGAGCACATGTGGTGGCCTTCCCCCTTCCTTTAGGAGGTCACCATGCTCGCTTTGCTCCTTTCATAAAGATTTTGGCAAGGAATGGACTTACCATCACTGTCATCACGACAATGCATTACATTGACAAAACACAACATGCATTGATGGAAAACAACTTTGAAGCATGTGATAATATTCGAGTTATTGGTTTGCCCACAGAAAATGAGGAGGTCAAGGTTGATACTGCTCAAGTAGTTCGAGGTATTGAGCATTTGAAAAATCCATTAAGAGATTTGATGAAACAATTAATGGAATCAAATGGGGTAACCAATGGTGAATCCCAAGATTCTTATTTTTATGACCCTCCAGTGTGTCTCATCTCTGATTTTTGTATACCTTGGATCCAGGTACATCAATGCAACATATGGTTGTTCAAATTTCCTTTACATGTTGATAATGTTATTTAGAGATTACAATAATTTTCAAATGTTCGGATCCATGCCCTTGCAATTAGTTCAACTTTTTAATATATTCATAATTGTGCACAAGTTTCATTAATAAAATGATATTAAAAAAACTTGGGTATGTGCAGGATATAGCAAACGAATTCAACATGCCGAGATATGGTTTTTATCCCACAACCCATTATTTATCGCTAATATTTAATCTTCCTGACGTTTATAAAAAAGGTTTCCTCCCCATTTTGTCAAATGACAAGCCCTTGAAGATTCCAGGTTTCCCCCCGATTTTACCATGTGATGTGCCCAAATCTATATTTGATAGTAATCAAAAGCGTGTATATGAAGGCGAACGCTTACGGGAAGCTGCTGGGGTGCTTGTGAATAGTGCATATGAGTTGGAATCTAGTATTTTTGATGGGCTACAAGACATGATCTATAAAGTGTCTGAACAAGATCAGGTAATTAACTCTATTTTTTTCAAATAAAAAATTGGTCAATTTGTAGTAACTCAATTGATTGAAAGTCATATTTTCGTTTCAAAAATATTTCATCCTTTTAGCTCGTAGAATGTTAAGTGGCACAATGTTTTTGTTCTTTAATTCACATTTTGCACATTTCCATCTTATCCTTTCATAGATGTCATGCAATATTTTTATTATTTGCACACTATAAAGGGGCTTTAAAGAGTAATATATATTTGAATATGATAATCCCTACCCTTTCCCCTTTATTTATGGTTGTGTTACAATTTTTAAGTTGTGAACATTTAAAATTTTGATGTTTAAAACAAATGCATAAACAATGTTTGTACTTTGTGGGGCATCATTTCAATTGACATTCCTTAAAGTTGTGTTTTCAGATTAAACATGCACCCAAAATATTTACAATTGGGCCTATGGTTTATGAAAATATTCGACTTCAAGAAAGACTCCCACAAGTTACAAAAACCAACAATGAATGTTTGCTTTGGTTGAACAACCAACCAAAAGCATCTGTTTTATACATATGTTTTGGGACACAATCCACATTCCCAATGCAGCAAATGAACGAATTTGCATTAGGGCTTGAAGCTAGTGGGGTCCGTTTCCTTTGGGTTGTGAAGGTTGAATCAAGTGAAAAGGAGTCAACATCCTACATTGCAACATTTTTTCCTGAAGGTTTCATGGAAAAAATGAAAAAAAGAAGTTTGATTTATACATCCTTAGCCCCTCAACTCCAAATCCTTGCACACCCAGCTATTGGAGGATTTTTAACACATTGTGGATGGAATTCAATCACAGAGAGTATTGCCATGGGAGTGCCAATGATTGCATGGCCACTTGGGGCTGATCAAATGTTAAATTGTCGATTATGTGTTGATGTCTTAGACATAGCACTACCGGTTCACAACAATTTAAATGAATCAATTCATGTTGGACATGAGGAGGTTGAAAGGGTTATCCGATTATTGATGGAAGATGCAAGGGGTCAAATTATCAAGAAGAAAGTTGAAGATTTAAATAAAACTATACAAATTGCAATTGGACCAAAAGGCTCTTCATGTAAAAACCTACTTCTTTTTGTGGAAGAGGTAAATTCCTTGAGAAGTAAATAAATTTGATCATTAGAAAAAACACTATCATTTGCAACTATCTTATGTAATTCATTTTTAGTATGCAATTGTTATGTATGCGACACATGTCATTGTTAAACCCCATAGTTACATAAGATAAATTGTACATAATCAATAGTTGCACATGCAACAGTGTGTATGTGGATAGTACATTTGGATTATATTATATACATCTATATTATTCTATAGGCCCGAATTGCCCATGGTGACACATGGCATTTGAACCCTAGTGCAATATTCATCATTATTAATAAATTAATAATATTTCGGCCATCTAATAAAATGTGAATCAAATTTTAACAAATGGTCATTTGTTAAAGACAATTATATGGTGATGGATGGCATTTGAACCTTTATTCAATATTCATCATTATCAATAAATTAATAATATCTCAGTCATCCAATAAAGTGAATCAAATTTTAACATGTCAATTTTTTAAGGCCAATTATATATGATTATACCTAGCATTTTAAAACCCCATTGACTATTTATATTTAATTAGGTAGGTAGGTAGGATGGTAAGGCTAGGCTAACTAGCTAGGTTTTAAATAATTCAATTTTGTGTTTAGGTTTGGTTTTTAAGGTTGAGCCTCTTTCAATGGCATTTGGTACATGGTTTATGAACAAGACTAAAGCACCTACTTATATAATGTGCACATTTGGAATGGAAGGTGAAAGATAGAAGATAAAAAATTTGGTTGCACTTATGTGGTTGCAACGTATGTGCAAATATTACATGGTACTTACACCATATTAACCTAGTTTACCTACTAGATATATTAATTGTATTATAAGTAATAAATATTATAATATTATAATATTATAATATTATTAATAGTTAAATTAGAATTACTAATAAGTTTTTAATAGATATGATTACATATAATAGTTAATAATCAATAATATAATTTTTTTAAACTTAAGTTAATGTTTAATTTAGATTTAGCCATGGTTAATGTGAGTTTAACTGAGGTTAATTTAACCATCATGGTTAGTTTAACCATGTAACATTTAGCCTTTTGATTAGTTTAGCCATGGTCAATGTGAGTTTACCCTAGGTTAATTTAACCATCATGGTTAGTTTAATTGTGTAACATTTAGCCCTTTAATTAGTTTAGCCATGGTCAATGTGAGTTTATCCTAGATTAATTTAGCCATCATGGTTAGTTTAACCATGTAACATTTAGCTTTTTATTTAGTTTAACCACGATTAATGTGAATTTATCCTAGGTTAATTTAGCCTTGGTTGTGTGAGTTTAGCCTAAGATTAGCCTTAGTTTGCATGGGTTTCCCTTTACTAATAATATAATATTATTACACATATTAGCCTATGTAAATATATTGTGTATATTAACTTAAATATGCATTAACTTAAACCATTCTTATTATGACACCTGTCCATTTTGTACATTATTAATTGCATGTTGCACGTACAACCATATGACCAAAAAATTGTATAATATCAATTTCATAATTGCAAATCATAACCAATTTAGTTGCAAACAATTAACACGCAATTACATAATGACTAGTTACAAACAACATGATATATTCTAGTGTTTTTTCATGGTGTTTTTCTTACACCATGAACAAAAATCATATGTATTAAATATTTTCAACATTTGGTGTTCAAAAACTCAAAGGATTAATAGAAAAGCAAATAGATTTGTCTTTCTTCAAGAAATTGGTTGACAATCTTCAAAGGAAATAATCTTGTAAAATGAAAATTGTTTAAACTCTACATAAAACAATATGTGGACTAGGACGTTTGATCATTGACATATCATAATTGTTTTCAAAGCTTTCTAGCACACATCATTTTTCAAATCCTCTACACTTTTTGATAGAAAATAACTATTGTTTTGAGGGAATTATTCTTCCTTCCATCTTTTATGTACTTGCATTGGGATGAACATCTAAAGGATTTTTAAAGTTGTGAATACCCTCCTTCATTTAGCTTGTGAGCTTTTGCCACAAACTCGTGGACATCTTCATTCACCTCTCATAAAACCCTTCTCAACCTTGCATTTGCACTTCAAGTATTAATTCTTGTAGGAGAAAGGATGCTCTCTTTGAGCATATTAATCACTTTCAACTAACAAAATAGTGGAAAAGAAAGTTAGATCATTGACATTCATAGTCTTGTTTTTTGGTATATAATATGAACCAAATTGGATTACATTTTATGTAATTATCAAATGTGAGTTGTGAATGGGATGTCACAAATCACAAATTACAAAATATTTATCCAAGGTTGTTTGTCACATCACTTTGGTCACATCTATTTGGAATTTTCTTACAACCAAAATTCAAGCATGTTTGTTAATGATAAGATTTTACAAATGTTTAACTATATCGTTATTGGATTTTTGCCCATTCTATTATTTCAAACACCATGTAAGTTGTAACCAAGCATCCTATATATTTGATCCACTCATGATGGGTGTAGTGAAGTAGACTAAAGGTTATTTTTCTTACAATGAGAAGTTGTTTAAGAGGGTGGGGGGTGGGGAAGGTGGTTCACCTTTTTTTCCCTTTCTTTTGCAAGCACTTGATCCCATATGTGACCGAATTGGCAAGGTGTTTTGGGTGTTCATGTGGAAATTATTCACTTCCCCCCTAGCTAAATCTAATTTACCTTAAGCTATTATATCATAAGTTCTTAAAATTATGTTATTCCTAAATTATTTTACCCTTGGCTATTTTCAACTATTGTATTATAGGCTATTGTAAGCTATTATGCCCTAATTTATAATTAATTATTCAACCTAGGCAAGGTATTCAATGTTATTCTATTATTAAGGCAAATCAATAATATCCTAGGTTTTGCGTATCAAGAAAATAAGAGCAAAGGTGAAATACACACCTTGCAACTTTTTGAATGAAAAATAATCAAGCACAATGATAGTTCAAATATATATTTTTAAAATAAATGAAAGTATGTGAAACAAACTTAGAGAAAAACAATGTAATTAAAATAAACACAACTTCAAGGAACTTGATCCCACTTTAAAATAAACTACAACTTCAACAAGAAACAAGTACAACTTCGAAAACAAAATTACATAAAGTCCCAATGGAAAACATGATTTCAAGAATGTGTTTTTTGCAAATTATTTCACATCAAAATTAACATATAATGAATCTCCACATTCTTCCTTGAATATGAGGCCCGAGGCCCTAAATAGATCAGAGGCAAAATAAGGGTCATAAATGATGATCCCATTAAAATTACATTAAAAACCCTAAAATCTCTCTAAGACTAACAAAATTTTTTTATCAAACTTCTAGAAACCTAATTTAAAACTCAAGTTAAGTTATTAATCCATCAATTATAAAAATATACGGTCATCTCAACATTATGTTTTTGGTAAAGAAAGAATTTTGGTAGATAAATATTTCCGATAAAAAAGGTTTTCAATATAAAAGGTTTTTGGTAATTACAAATAACTTTCAAAAGTACCTAAAGTCTATTCTAGCCTTTAACAATGTTATCCTCCCTTCTAATTGAAATCATGTCCTTAGGATCTTTTGATCTTAAGAAAAATTTCAATTATTTTATTGGAGACAATAGTTACTCTACCATGGGAGAAGATCTAATGGGGTCTACAACATCAAGGGCAATTTTGATGATGCTAAGGCTTAAGTTCTTAACAATATGTTTGAATTTGGTGGCATGTGACATAATTTCCATAGAAGTTGGGATGATTTTTGTAGTTACATTCACAATGTCAAGGGCAGTTTGAATACCTTCAATAGCTACTTTTGCAATAGTAAATTCCACCTCCATATTGGTTTTAGTGTCTTTTTCATCCTCTAGTTGGTTAATATTAGATCATTATAGGGTGTGAATTTGAGCTTGCATGGGTGAGGCATTGTAATCAAAAGTAAGAAAAATGTAGATGGGGAAGATCTTTTGGTAAACCCCCAACCGAAATTTGTACAATTCATTGTTTTTGCAATAAATGGTAAAGGCATCAATTAACATTTTGATGATTTGCCCCTTGTAGAACTCCCACCATTCAATTTTGTTTTTCCTCACCTTCTATTGATAAATCACCAATTTTGCTTTCATAAAGGCATTTTCATTTTTTAAAGCATCAAACTCTCCCATCCAATGGTGATATAAGTTTGCCACCTCTACCCCCTTGGCAAGAGTTCTCATTTCCTCCCCAAGGGCCTCTAGACCTACTTGGCTGATAATAGGGTTGGTTGTTAAGTCTTAAATATTCTATTGTGGGCCATCAATTTTTTTCAGTAAATTGTCTTAAATCCTCTTTTTGTTTCTTCACCCTTTTAAATAAAGAATGATTTTCCTTTTCCAACCTCAAAGTTCTATCCTTTATGAATTTTAGCTCCTTTTTAGACATGTTGGCAAACAATTCCATTAAGTTTTCAAGTTGTTTTCTTCTTTCCGATAGTTTAGCTCCAATTTACACCTTTTTTCCTAAATGGCTTCCAAAGTATTATTAATTGTTGAAAATTATTTTTGAAGTGCCAATAACTGATTCCAATAATCCTCATCTTGAATTTGAAACTCAATAAATTAAGATTGTATTCCTTGGTAGTTCTTCATTTTTGTTTAAAGGCCTTGAATGGTGAGGGCATCTTATCTACTATGAGCTTATACTTGGGTGTAGTTGCAATCAAATAAGCCAAAAAAGGTGTCGAACGACAAAATCAAAAATAAAAATTGGAGAAATATTTATGTTTTACCATTTAAAACCATGGTAATCATGGCAAGTTGTTCCTTTTTCATTCATATGAAATACGCGAAGGAATTCAAACCAAAAATCCATTTGATAAAATTTTAAGTTTAAATTTCAATTAAAAACCTTTGAAAGTGAACACCCATTGCATTAAAAGGAATCAATTTTGCAAAGAACTATCCAACGAACTCATACAATTTTAAAAACTGATGAGAAAATTTTAAGAAGATAAAGACTTATTAGCCACATTAAAAGAACACTCATATCCTAAAATATGTGGAATTTTAAAACTTTAAAAATCCAAAGAACTTTCCAAAATCAATTCAAACTTTTAGAATTTCAAAAATTCTTTACCACATATAAATGCGGTATAATGTACATGATTTTTTAAAAAAATTGTTGCTTATTATACAAGAAAACATAAGAATTTTAAAAATCAAATTTTGGTTATGATTTGAAATTGTTATCATTTTAAAAGATGAAACACTAAATTTACAAGGAATCAACACTTTCAAAATTTCATATTTATTCAAAACATATAAACTAAAAAACGTGTCATGTACTTGGACAATTATAAGCATTTATTATAATAATTTGCAAAAAAATTGTTCAAACATTCATTTGTATCAAAAAGTTATTTTTGGGTGAAAAGACATGAAGTCATTTTCTGAAGTAACATTGTTAGTATCTACTTTTTACAATTTTGTGTTCACTTTAAAGAACTATTTTAAAGCCTTTAGCAAACCTTCCTAATTGCTTCCTTTTTGGTAGTCGTAGTTTCAAAAACCTATTTCAATTTCCCTATTGTTTAAATAAAATTACTAAAAAGCTACAAGTGGCCTTCTAAGCTCTTGAATGACATAGCTTAAGCTAAAGGAACATTTTGACCCAAGTGCCCTATTGACCTAGAAACTTCAACTCAACCCTATTTACCAAAAATGAAGCTTTTGGTGCCTTAGAATACTCTAGAATACCAATAATTGTTGCAAGAAATCTAGGTTCCTTTCCACAAGCTAAACAAAATTTTAATGGTATGTAAGTTTAGTACATTGTGTAATGGAATATCCTCACCCTCAAGTCAGTTTTGAAGAATTTGAAAGAAAATGGTGAAGGTTTTGTGGCACAATACTTCCATGCGATGGCATTGCTAATGGTGGTTGGTTACTAGAAAGTTACACTAGACTAGGACTCCTTGTCCTACCCATTTTATTCAAGCTTAAGGGCTTCTTTAGTGACTATGCAATAAGTGCACTTGCTAGATGATGGCATTAGATTTCATGCCCACAACACCCCAAGTTTTAGCTTTTAATCATTGGAAGGAAATTTGGTACCACAAATTTCAATACTTCCTTGGATTTTAGTTGATAACTTGATTTTCTTAAGGTTATTTTCGATGTACTATTCACATCAATTTGGTCACCTTGGGAAGGTATGTCTACACCCTAGTGTGCACCTCAAAATTAAACTTTGTTAGAACGTCCTTGTTGTTTTTTCTTCATCCTTTGATTCCAACTTATTGATAGACTTTCATTGAATGGAAACCAATGTTGGAAAAGAATGTTAATGATTTCAGTTGATCTAAATTTTAGTTCTTTATCGAGCTTGTCCCTTTTCAGCTTGGTTACATGGAAAAGTCTTGTAATAAAAAGAGTACTTGAAATCTAATCATTCAAGACAAGGTTTGGACATGAATGAACTTTGTTTACATGGAGTTAACCAATTTGGCAACCCATTGTAAATGGTAACAATTGATGGCAATGTTAACAAATAGAAAATCTAGTCAAGTGCAAACATAAATTTTGATTGAAAAGAAACTAAAACATGATGCTCACAACATGGAACATAAATCAAGAACTCCTCAAGGTTCTTATCACATGAAATATACAAACTTGTGCAATGAAGAAAAGATACTCAAACCATCAACACCAAGGTATTTAACTAAAAAACCAAACCATAAATAACCAAACTAATATAAGTAAAGAAAGTAATTCAACCTTGTGATAGTAACCTAATTATTTTCCTACTCTAGTAACTAATGAAACCTAACTAGTTGAGCTTGAATTTTCAACATTCCCCTTCAAGCTCAAATCCACTTTTAGTACACCAAGCATTTTTCTAAACTTCCTTAGCTTGTTTGTAACTAAAGCCTTTGTGAAAATGTCAACAAATTGATTTTTAGTATTGACATGAATAAAGTTAATTTCTCTTGCTAAAACTTTTCTTTCTAATAAAATGGTAATGCATCTCAATGTGCTTTATCTTAGTAAGATAGACCGGGTTATTAGCAAGTAATATGCTACTGATGTTATCACAATAAATGACAACAGGAACATCCACTAACGGTCCCAAATTTTAGAATAGTTTTTGTAACGAAATTACTTCATAGGTAACAATTGTTATGCTTTTGTGCTTGATAGTGCAACAATTGGTTGTTTCTTACCACTTTAATTAACATCACCATTTCCACAAAAAAACATGAAACCATTGGTTGATCTTTTATCTAAAACATTGCTAGCCCAATCAACATCCATGTATCCATGTACTTGTAACTGGCTCTTGGCTTCATAAAAAATTCCACACTACAAAATATGTTTTATGTATCTCAATATGCACCTCATTGCATCCAAATGTGGCTTTCATGGTGTTTGCATGAATTGACTCACGACTCTAACTACATAACTCAAATATGGCCTTGTGATGGTCATGTAAATCAAACTCCCCACTACGCGTCTATACATAGTGGTATCCTCCACAAGGTCTCTTTCATCTACACTTAATTTCACATTTTGCTTCAATGGAATTAAAATGGATTTGTAACCCGTCATCCCATATTCAAACAATTTGTTCAAGGCATATTGCCTTTGTAGTAACCATATCCCTTTAGGGAACTAGATTACCTTAATGTTGAAGAAATAATACAACTCTCCCAAATCCTTCATCTCAAATTTTTGCTTTAAAAACTTCTTCAAATTAGAGATGTTTGCATCACTATCTCTTGTGATAATCAAGTCATCAACATAGATGACTATGACTATAATCCCGCAATTTGTCTTTTTCACATATAGTGAAAAATTTGCATTAGATGTTTAAAATCCACTCGTGACAAGAAACTAACCTATCTTGTTTGACTAAGCTCTAATTGCTTGCTTCAAGTTGTACAAAGCTTTCTTCAACCTACAAACTAAATTAGGATGTATTTGGTCCACATAACCTGGTGGTTGTTCCATGTACATTTCTTCTTGTAAATCTCCATGAAGCATTCTTTACATCCATTTGATGTAAGGACCATCCTTTTATTATTGCCATAGTAATGATTACTTTTACAATTATCATTTTTACAATTAGACTATAGGTTTCGTCATAGTCTATGCCATAAGTTTGGGCATAACCTTTGGCAACCAATCTTGCTTTGTATCTACTCACAGATCCATCTGCATTATGCTTAACTTTGTACACCCATTTGCACCTAATTGCTTTCTTGTCCTTTGGTAAAACTACCAATTCCCAAATAATATTAGCACCCAATGTCGCCATCTTTTCATCCAGGGCATTGTCCCACTTAAGGTTTCCAAGTGCTTGTTTAAAACAAGTGGGTTCAACCTCTTGTATAACTCTCACCATGTATGCGTAATGATGAACTACAAAACCATCATATGTGAGTCTTTGTATAAGGTACTTGACTCGTGTGGATCTTCGTACTCCATTGTTGTTGTTAGGTGTTTTTAAAACTTTCTTGGCCATCCGAGCTCTTGGAGTAGTAACTGAAGGGATTCTTGATTCTTCACCCACGCTCTTCTCTAAATCACTTGACTCACCATCTACATGATAATTTTTAAATGATGTTTGAGAACTACCATGTACAATGTTTAAAGATCTTAATATTCCTTTCCATGGAGTGCTATTGGACCCACTAATTGAAGACTTTTGTGGTCCACTAATTAATTGTGATTCTTATTCCACATTTGATGAAACATCACCATTTTTAGCCTTTCCATCTTCTACTATCTTTAGTGATGAGTACCAACTAACCATTTCATCAAACACAACATTTCTACTCACTTGCAACTTTCGAGTGTGACGCACTCCCAACTCCTTAAAGGACTCAAATGTGAGCCCAAGTAGAAAGTAGCGGAAGAAGGAAGAGTCGGAGCACACTCCCTAGCTCACAACACTTTGAGGGGTAGAGGGGCGTGTTGGAGCTTCGGGATGGGACTAGGAAGAGTTGACAAGCTTCACTCACTCACACGGGCTTGCACACAACCCACACAAAGTGGTTAGTGCATAGTTGGAGCACCCTTGGTGCTAAGACGAGTCACGAGCAACACGAACACATAAGACTCACCACGACCCGGACTTGGGGGAAGCCACCACCTTCCCCCTTATAGTATATTATGTGGCTAGCCACAGAGCCTACATCCAAATGGCTTTTCTCTCCCGGGACTCTTGAGTGGGAGTCCCGAAATCCTGCCAGCTGGGACTCCCGCAATTTTGGAGCCCCATAACTTTGCGAGTAGACCTCCGATTGAGGTGCGGTCTAAAGCAAAGTTGTAGCTTTCATCGAGAGTTTCCAACGGTATGTCACACGTTGTCTGAAATCGGGTCGATTCCTGATTTTTTCTGGTCAGGAGTCAAATTGGCAGTTTGACTCCTGGCCCTTCTTTTGGCCATAACTTGTGTTTCAGATGCCTGAATGAGCAATGCGAGCCCATTTTAGACATCTATGTTTCAAGAGCTTTTCCATGATATAAAGAACGCCACAAGCCATTGAGTTTTGAGCCCTCAAATTGCTCTCTAAAATTTTGGGAGTCCACCGGGACTCCATCTCTCAAAGTGGGAGTTGCCTTGGGAGTGTGAGTGTTCACTCCCTCACACTTTCTTACACTCCCGGGAGTATGTGATGTGACTCTTCGGCTTCCTTTTGGCCCGCACCTTTGCAATGTCTTTGCCTTGACTCCCGGGCTTCCTTCCTCTTGCCTTAACTCCCGGATTCCTCTTGGCCCGCAACCTTAC
>Ga0209611_10003034_pt1 | contig 29370 bp, 22 predicted proteins | sample S1TSphgellanicum_3_FD_187693 | JGI IMG/M metagenome (GOLD analysis project Ga0209611, IMG submission 187693) | Host-associated microbial communities from peat moss isolated from Minnesota, USA - S1T2_Fc - Sphagnum magellanicum MG (SPAdes) (version 2) | ecosystem: Host-associated > Plants > Peat...
TGTGACAGAATATTCCGGTTTCAGACAACCATGTGACCTTTTGGTGATTTTTCTCCAAAAAAAAAAAGGAAGAAAAAAATTCCCCCCATCTTTTTGTAGTTACCTTTGACTTCTACAAATTTACATTATAGATACAATTTATATATATATATATATATATCTTTTGGCTTAATGGATACATCCATTTAGCCAATCCAAAGTGACAAAGTTGGTTTTTAACTTGCAGGGTTGTTTTCTCTTTTTCAACTTTTAGGTGGTTTGGTAATAGTAGTTCCCACATATTTGGGGTCCCAGTTTCAACTTTATGCGTGGGGTTGCAAATAAATAACTAAACTTGGATGTCAGAAAAAAAATTGGGACGCCATATACTAAGCACTGGTGGGGATGCTCTTAGATAAGAATGCATCAATATGACTCTCAAAGTGTTGGAGCACAATTGAAACCTGGAATTGGAGAGCTAAGAATTGCAGTAAAAATTCATAGATCCGTTGCACTCAAATACATAGACCACCTACGTGGAGAGTTGGAGCCATGGGGAAGTCACTTACATTTTTATGAAAATAACACCATTTTTAATGAAAAAATTTTAAAATACCTCTGGAGGTACAATTTATAAATTTTTCAAAAATAAATTAGTCCTCAAAAAAGCTTTTAAATTTTTATAGACTTAAGAAGCCATTTGAAAATATAGCTAAAGATGTTTATTTCATTTATAAATAAGTATAGATATTTATCAAATACCAAAACTACCATATTTATAAATAAATCAGGATAAATAGTCACATTTATGCCATTTAGAATTAGGTAACAAAATATCCTCAAGGTTGGAAGTTCATCCAAACATTTACATCAAATAAGATGATGCACCACCTTGAACTAAATCTAGATACCATGTATCAATCCATTGATTCTTCCACATCAATGTGGCTTGAACATCGTACAACCAATTGCAACCACATACACCAAATCTAATATTGATCAAAATACCAAAACTTTGAGTCATAATTTTGTTTCAATACAAATATGAAGGATTCATTTTACAATCTAAGTAGCAGAAACTACAATTTGTATTTTTGAATATCCATCCATTTTTCACAAAAGATCATAAATTGCGCTCAACAATTTCATCATCAATCACTGACAGTTGCCGAAACTCAAGAGGCTTGAATACAATACTTCATCACTCTAATGGTCATCATTCATCAAATATTTCAACAATTGAGATTTTGAAAAGGCTTTGAAGGAAAGGTGGAAAGTTTTTGAACCCACAAACAAACAACATGAGTGTTCATGTTGAAGAGTCCAAACATTAAAAGCAAAAAGAGCGGAAAAGCTGGATTTTGGCATGAAAGTGTGTTATGGGGGTGGAGGCAAGTGGCGTGCAGGGTTTTGATGAGGTGCACATGGGTGATAGGAATGCAACTATAACATCTCTTTATTACATGAATATATTTCACGAATCAAGAAAAGTAGCACCTCCTATTTCCAACAAAAACACAAAAAAATAATTTGGAAGCACAAGCAAAGTGAACTTGCCAAGGACTTTCAGACCAAATAAAAATCTTGGCAAAAGTTTTGGGACAAAAAAAACTCAAAGTTCCCCATTTTCCCCTTTCACCTTCCCATTACTCATACAATGGAGTAATGGTTGGTAATTTTGACTGTCCCAAATACAAGTCTACCTAAAATATTGATGACATGTTTGAGCAATTTCAATTGCAAAAGGGTACTAGTAAAAGTGTAAAATACATGAGTACTATGCCATGATATCAACATTACTTTATTTTATTTCTTAATTCAAATTCAAATTCAAATTCAAGTCACTTTATTTGTGATCATAATTTATTCAATAGGAATTTTTAGCCAAAAAAATTGCAACTAAACCAAAGACTGTGCAACAAGAAAATCAAATGAAACACCTAACAAATTAATCAGAAATAAATGGATTATCAAATCATTGGTTCCTCTTACTTACTTCTACAAGGGTTTTAGAAAAAATCATATTGCACCTTGCATGTCTTGCTGATGATATTTTTCAAATATTCATTTACTCTCCAGAGTATAAAAATTGTACACAACAATCATAATTATTATGAGAACAGTTCAATGCTCAATATTTCAAATGTTAAGAGGCTTTGTTTAGCACTTATGAACTAAATGGAAATAATATAATTAGGATAATTGGTGGTTGATTGCATAAATATAAGTGCGAAGAAGCTCTTCTACTTTAAAAGTTCAATTGTTCCCATTTAAGTTCTTGTTGTTCTCACAATGGTGTTTGTAAGTGACTTTACCACCAAGGAGTTTCCAACTATAGTTCCCACATGATATATATATGACATAATAATTTTAAAGTCTTTCAAATGTTGGTAATTAAAAAATTAATTTACATGAATTGGAATTTATATTCATTTCTCTCCCAATACTTAATATTTTTTCTTATTCACAATGTTAATTCCTATCATTCCAAATGTTGCCAAAAAAGAAATTCCTAAAATTCATAATGATGTTCCTTGCATAGTTTCCCAATAATTGTTCACAAAACTTTTTTTTAATAAAAATCTAGCTAAAGATATTGATATATTGACTGTTGGAAGAGTAGAAAGAAACCCATCAATGTCTATGTAATTTATGATGAAAAATCAGCAGTAAAGACCATGCAAAAACTTCAATACAATTATCCTTTGTCACTCAAGGTGTGACCACACTTTGTCAACAACCAAGCTAGTCAATATGACCCAATGCAACTTTGCAAGTCTTGTGGACAATGCAATTTCAACACATGTGCTGTGTAATGTTGTGTCACTCCTCACATTTCAACAACTCCCAAGAGCCTCTTACATTACCAATGATTCTAATCATAGACACCCAAAGTTAGCACAATGTGAAGTGCCCTCAAGTAAGTGGTCACTGGTGACAAATCTTTGTTAATGAACAACATCCAATATCCTGACACAAAATGTACTCCAAGCTCTGAAATAGAAATAATACTTTAGTATAGCTCACATTATTTAGCTATGAGGACCCCCACACTCCAATTTGTTTTTTTTGGTGATGGGCCTCTTTGATTGACCCATTACAAAAGAATGTGATCAAAGTTAAGGCACTCCCAAAATATTTATAAATAGATGTAGGCTTCTCTTGTGGACTTCCTTTATAGACTACAAGAGGATAACTTTGCACAAAAGGTACAGGAAAATTTTCATGGTGCTATTCGTAGACTATTGGGAACATGGGGACTAACATAAGAACATAGTGAAAGACAATTGACAACTTATGGGAACCTATCGAACACAATGGGAACACCAAAATCTGAAAAAATTCCACCACCCCCTTGCCGCTAAGAGAAAAAAAACTGGGCCTCTTGGATGCATGTTGCATCACCTCCTTTTGTTCAGTGAGATCCCTCTTCATTGTGATAGTCCATTATAGGGTACTTATTGTGTTGGTCATCATTTTTGGCCTAGGCTAATGGAAAGAGCATGAATTGTGGGGACATAGTGTATTAATTGTTCATGCAGAAATATGTTGTGTATCAATCCTTGACACCTTTCACCCATCACCAATAATTTTATTTGCAAGGCATCCTATGTATGGAAAATAGAGCTTGAGCAATTATGGGAGATGTGGTGTGACCTACTTCAATTCACCATATTTTTTCCTTCTTCCAAAATGTATTTTCCCTGTAGAATATGAAGTCTACCAAATCATGTATATATATATTTTTTTTTAATTCCTTTTTGTTTTTTTTTGGGGGGTGGTGGGGGTGGGGGGGGTTTTGAATAGGTATTTAAGCAACAAGTGTAATTGTTTTCTCCTTTATTATCCTTTTTTAGTTGAATACTTTGCCAACTAACTCACCAAATCTTGTAAGTTAGAACTTGAACCAACAAATCACTTGTCATATAAGAACAGGGGGAATGATTTCAAATAATTGATTTGGTGCATTGAAAGATCAAAACTTCTCTTTTGTGATGGGCCTTGTTGATTCGCCTATCACACAAAAAACTGTTTCCAACCTCTAGACACTCCAAAGATAGAATTTAAATAGTGCTCCAATGTCGCCCACCCTATGTACAATATAAGAGTAAGACTTTGGGCAAGGAACATGAGATAGAGAAGAACCGCCCATCATCAACCCGCTTTCCAATATTTTCCTCATTATAGTTCAGGGGTGGCCTCACACCTTTTATTTTCTTTTTTTGTTTGTGTGTCTTCAAGGAGAGCCATTTTGATTGGCCCATCACCAATTTGTTTTGGAACAGTGGGCACTCCCCAACAGAAGCACCTCTTTGAGCACAGTTGCAAACTAGAAACAAATGTGGTCCCCCTGACATTCACCTTTTCAGTTCATATATGGGACAAATCTGAGGTGCTGTCAGGAACGTCTTAGGGAACAACCTAGGAATTTGGAGAACCCTTTGGGAACCTGATAGGGACCCCACGGGAAAATGATGGGAACACATTGGAAACGCATTGACAACAACGGGGAAAAACAATCTCACCGCACCCCCTCCCCAAAAAGAAAAAATTGGATCCCTATAGGTGCCCGCTCAACCTTCTCATTGACAGCGTGCAACTTTTAGGCATAAAACTCTTGGTCACCATTTTTGGCTTAGGCTAATGGCAGGGGCAGAATTTTGGGGACATACTGTCACTGAACATGCAAAGTGGGGGGGAAGGGGGGGTTTACAAATGTTCTTTGAGCCTCAGAAGTAAAGGAGTGACACCAAAAACACAAGAAAGGAAAAGTGATAGTTTGCTTCAATTTTTTTGAAAAAAATAGCTCTAGACCCCTCTCTAGTTCCAGGCCCATATCTTCTTCATTTTAATCCATTTTGAGTGATTTAAAATCTGGCTTGTGCACCAACTTGGGCTTTACAAAGTTGTTTGTATTCCAGAGCAAAGATGCAATGATCAAAGATTTTAAGCTCAAAACCCTAATTTGTTTTAATTCACTCATCACCAAACATTGAACCCCGTACACCAAACACTTCATATCTTCCCCAATTCCTTTACTAAATTGAGCAATTTGGTGACATTGGAAGTGTTACTTGAAGGGTTACAAATGCTCTTGGAGCTCAAGAACCACAGGAACAATGTATGAGGATTCGACCTCCTTTGACTTTGTAAGTGTTCACTCACTAACCTATTTAAGAATTAAGCTATTGAGAATAATCTGGAGGATGGATGGGAATTGTTGGAGCAACACAAGGAATGTCTGGCAAACATATGGGATAAAAGTAAGGAACATATTGAAAACTATCAGGAACATCATTAATAACTTTATTCAGTACATTTTAGGAATCAAACTATCAAACCCGCTAAACTCAACAAATCTTTATCTCACACCACCACATTTCAACTTGGGTGTATTCCAGAAATTTTGAAATAGACATTGATCAACTTATAAATTTATAGCAATATATGGTAGCATATTGTGGCTCATATTAAATAGTTATGGGGAGCCCCAAATTTCAGTTTTTTTTCTTTTGTGATGGGCATCTTTGATTGGCCCATCACAAAAAATAAATAATCTAGCTTTAGACAGTCAATCTTCTCCTTTGGGCTTGTTCTATAGGTTACAAGAGGAGAACTTATGGCACAGGATATGGGATAAAGTGAGGAGCAATTGAGAACATATTGGGAACTCATTGAGAATTTGATGAGAACATGTTGAGAACAACAAAAATCCAACAACCCACCCTCCCCCTTGCCCCCACAAAAAATCCATTGGCCCCCCTGGGTGCATGCTACCTCACCTCATTGGCTGCAAGGAATTGTATTGCATATCTGTGTTTTTGGTCACTTTTTGGCCAACTCTAATGGAAGGGACCTGAACTAAGGGTGCATATTAATTTAAACACCCACTTTCTAAAAATTTGTGTGCTGCCATTCCCATGTTGAGATACACCCTCCTACATGGTTTCGTTCAACAAGCATATTAATCATGTGTTATTAAACTTCTCTCTTAAAGTTCTATTTCTCCTTCACATCCATTCTTTAGCCCATGATGAAGTAAATGTTTTGAATCATGATGAGTTCTTTCTAGCACCCCAGTTTGTCTTGAGTTGTTTGGGTTGGAAATCTATGGGGAGGTGGATTGTTGTAAAGAAAGGTAGTTCCAAGCATGAGATACATACAATGTGCTCTTCCAAACCCACGTATCACTTGGCCTAGATTCAATCATGTGTTGCACGCATGTTTGTTTTGTGGACCCATATCCTCTAGTAGTGCAAAACTTGATTCATTAGAAACCTCTCTTTTGACCTTTTTCTTTTTGGAAGAGCCTACACTAAATCTTGAATCTTCAAGAATGTTTCTCTTTTAAGGTTTGTTTTGCTAATGGAGTTCAAAAACTTGCTGAATCTAACGCACAAGGCGTATTTTAAACCTTTTAAAACAACTTTTCTCAAGATCTTTTTATTTTATTTTAATGATGAATATAGCTGCATTTGAAACAAATGAAGTTAATTTATATGTCTTTTGATTTTTGACTTTCATTAGATGTGTTTAAACACATTTTAACCAATGTTGAGGAATTCTCAACTTTCTTTACCTTTTTTCAAGAATCAGCCCAATTCTTTATTTATTTATTTAATTATTTCCCAAACTTAAAAAAATTGGCTAGGGTATCAAGTTTTTTTTTTTTTTAATAAGCCAATTTTCAAAGTGTCAGTTCTCATAAATGTAAAAATAGTTGATTCTCACACCTTGGCTATCGAAGTTCATTTTTTCTTTTTACTTAACCAAATGAATAATTTTTTATATTACATTTCAAAACGTTTCCAAAAAAATATTTATTAAATATTTATGAAAATATAACATCAACAATTTCTTTTCATAGTTTCATCTTGTTCAAAAAAAAATTTCAAAAAAAATTAATTCCTTTTCTAAATTTGTATCCATTTCAATTAAGTCTACTTAACTACAAGGAGGCTTACAACCAAGACTAGGATTGAAATAATCAAGAACAAATTAATAAAAATCAAAAGTGAAAAACAAGAACCATGAATGAAAAGCAAGAACCAAAAATGAAAATATTGAAATAAAGAATGAATAGTATGAGACACCAAGAGCTAAGGAATCGATAACAAATGAGCATGAATCAAGAACAAGAACATATGAATAAGAGTCAAGGAGAAATAAATAAATAAATAAATAAAAATAGTCAACAAATGAATAAAAAAAGAAAAAGAAATAATCAAAGTTTACACAAAAGACAACACCCAAAAACACAAATTGGATAATAAGGAGCTTTAAGAAGAGAAATCACATAACCTAGGATCTAAACCCATCATGAATAACACGAAGCAAATCGTGTAAGGAGATGAGCAAAAAACTTGGAAGAACAACAAACTTAGAAAAAGCCTCTCTTATTATTACAATTGTTTGTCGCAAAATAATGGTGGCTTGAACTTTCTAAAGAGCCATAGACACATTAAATGCCTATAAAATGAATGTAAAATTAAAAGAAGAGGTCCTATAGAGCCCTTTGCCAACCATGCCATATTGGCACATTGATGAAGAAAATTGTTAATCTATTGGTGTAAACATTCACTACTACCAAAGTGGGGTGTAATTTACTAACTTAAATCACTATGGGACTTTAAAAGTGAAATAACTTCATTGCATTTTACTGATTTCACCTAATGAAAGTTATTTCATTATAATATCACTATGTAAACATCATGTTTCATTAGTAGTTAACATAATTCACTATTACAATTTACTATAGCAAATAGGTTTATTTATATGTTTTTTAAAACATTCTATTTATGTTAATTTATGATATACTCTATATTATTTTAAGTTACTTTAATTATTCTAACTTATATTTTATGTTATTATATGTTATTATAAATTATTGTACCCTAAATTATTATATGTTATTTCAAGTTATACTTTAAATTATTCAAGGTCATTCTACTTTACGTTATTATAAACTATTTTATCCTAAACATAATAACTTTAAAATAATCTAAAACAAAATATAATGACCTAAGGTAAAAAATAATAATAACATATGAAAAATAAATTTAAACACCTTACAATATAATAACTACAAATAGCCTATGATATTATAACATAGAATATCAAACAATAATTTAGAATACAATAATCACTAATAGTTGTAATATAACATATAATAACCAACAATAATATAATAACCATTAATAAAATAACCATCAATAGCCATTAATAAAATAACCATCAATATCCATTAATAGAATAGCCACTAATAGCCATTAATAGAATAACCACCAATAAACCATTAATAGAATAGCCACCAATAAGCCATTAATAAAATAGCCACCAATAAGCCATTAATAGAATAGCCACCAATAAGCCATTAATAAAATAGCCATTAATAGATTAATCACAAATAGCCGTTAATAAAATAGCCACCAATAGTCATTAATAGATTAATCACGAATAACCATTAATAGAATAGCCACCAGTAACCATTAATAGAATAGCCACTAGTAGCCAATAATAAAATAGCCACTAGTAGGCAATAATAGAATAGCCACCAGTAGTCATTAATATAATAGCCACCAATAGCCATTAATAGAATAGCCACCAATATAATAACTGCTAATGGGCATTAATAGAATAGCCACCAATATAATAACTGCTAATGGGCATTAATAGAATAGCCACCAATATAATAACTGCTAATGAACATTAATAGAATAACCACCAATAACTATTAATAGAATTACCATTGAAAAACATTGATAGCCCCAAATAGAATAGGTACTAATAGCCATTAATAACCACTAATAACACTAATAAAATAACAACCAATAGCCATATATTATAATTGCTTAGGATTGCCAAAAATAATTTAAGGTGAAATAATTTATAATAAAAAAATAACTTAAGGTGAAATAATTTTTAATAGTCAAAAGTATTTATAATAGCTACAAGTAGTCTAAATTGAAATAATTTACAATAGCCAAAAATAGCATAGAATAGAAAAAAAAAACTTACAATAGTTGAAAATAACTTAGGGTGAAATAAATTAAAATAGCCAAAAATAATTTATAATAACTGCACATAACATAAATTAAAATAATTTTTAATAGCCAAAAATAACATAGAATAACCAAAAAACCTTACAATAGCTGAAAATAACCTAAGTTGAAATAAATTAAAATAGTCAAAAATAACTTAAAATAACCAAAAGTAGCCTAAGGTGAAATAGCCAAAAATAACCAAAAGTAATTGAGAATAGCCATAAATAACCATAAATAATGTAGGGTGAAATAATTTAAATTAATGAAAAATATTCATATAATAATTGAAAATAGCTTAACATAGGTAGTATTATTATATTAACCAAAAAATTCATTTATTAAGTTTTTTTTTTTCAAAAAAATGGTCATTGAATAATGATATTCAACTTTTTTTTTATTCAATGATTTTAAACTTTCAAAAGGAAATAAATGTAATTATGTACATTATTGAATTTTTTTAAAAAGTAAACTCGAATCATTTGATTTGAACAAAATCTCAATAAAATATGAATTTTCAAAGTTTATGTTTTTATAATGTTTAAAATGAAATATTTGATAAATAAAATGTAATGTAACATATTATCACAACAAGTGTGGTGGCTTGATGGTAAGGGTATTTGCCCCCATTCTAAAGGTCAAGGGATCAAACCTCATGAATGGTGTCTAGGCTAGGTTTTTAACCTAGTGTAGGTAATGACACGTGTCAATAAATAATAAGCTTTAAAAATCATGAAATTATCAATAATATTCTATATTAAATAATTAAAATTTAATTAATTTCCATACTGGTTAGTTAATTAACTAACAAGTGAATGGTTTGGTAAATTTGTATTTCACTTGAGAATAACCTTGTTTCACTATGTACCAATGAAACAAGTCATTGCCTATAGGAACTGATCCCCGTTCACTAGGGGGTTAAACAATTTCATTAGGTGAAAATGTTTAAATGCACTCAAAAATCTAGTGAAACCCAGAGTGAAGAAGGACGCATTTCCTAGTAGTGATTTAAATATTTCTATTACAACAAAAATAAAAACAATGTTAAGTTGTCGAACATGATATGACATAACCTTTGCTTGAACTACAATTGTTGTAGCCATTCCTTGAAAAGAAATAACTCACAAAACAAGATTTACACAAGTCGAATGAGCAATGATTATTTTTTGCCAAAATGCGAATACCATTTGTTGTAAGCACAATATCCACTCATCACCACAATCATGAATGGAAAGATGGTGCCAAGAGAACATGAGTTTGTTTATGCGAAACATGGAACTTGGCATCCCTAACAATTGAGGCAAAAAAGTCCCAAACTACATCATGTGTGGCAACGTGCCTCCCCCATGAACACAACAAAATAAATGTATCTTTGTCTAATCTATGGGTTGACCACATATGCATTGAAAAAAACCATGAGCCATAAAATGACTAAATGAACTAAAAATCAAACAACTAAGCCTAGGCCTGCATAAGATCTCAACCAAACATGATGATAATCAAAAAACAACTTTAATATGATGTTAAAAAAGGAATGTTCATGCATGTTTTCTTAAATGTTCTCTTGAAAATTATTCACTCCTTTTTTTGACAAATGCTCAAACGAAGGGACATCACTAATTTAACATTTCATAACTTAATAATGGAAATCATGAAAAATTTGTTCATTTGTAATTCATACGTTTCATGCACTACTATCATGCATTGAAAACACATTTGACACAAATTTATAAAAAGATGAAAAATATATACATGACATTCATTCATTCATAGGTTTGTACTTCATCCATCAACACATTTATCCGTGTTTCAAATGTGTTTTCAACACATGGTATTCATGTGTAAAATGTACAAACCTACAAATGAATGAATTTCGCATGACTTTCATTATCAATTCATTGCTTGCTAAATTTGTGACGAATGCAAATTAGAGTAGTTAGAAATAAAAGGTCAAGAACCCACCTATAGTGAGCTTGGAATAGAAGTCAACTTGAATTGTTGGCCCCTATAGCCCCTAATGAAAATGGGCAACCATCCTACAAAAACCTAAATGTGATGATTGGGACCACAAGTCTTTAACTCCCCAAGTATGGTGCTAAGGCAATAACCTCCATAGAAACAAGACTTATTCCACCTTTGTAGATGGGAAAATAAACTTGTTGATGAATTAAAGGAGCCTTCGAACATTCCAGAAACCTAGCCCTAAAAGTCCACCACATACATGAATGAAGGTTGAATCAAACAAAACCACTTGGTGTTGAAAATACGGGAGTGAAAGGAAAGAATGAACAAGGTAATATAACCTCTAGTCAAGTTGCAAAATAAAAAGTGAGAATTCCAATGCCACTTGTACATCCCTTAACTTAAAAAGGGCATCTATGTGTTGAACTTTAAGATTATTGGGAGTAGCGAGTACATCTTTTTCATTGTCCAAGACACCTTAAAGAAAAGATGTGAAAGAAAAGGATCCCAAGGGAATGCCCAAAACTTTAATGCCTCAATAGGGGTACAAAAACCAAATGGAGGAAAAAACCTTGAAGGAAACAAAGCAACACACTTGCAAAGCTAAACCACAAGGCTTACCAAATCTAACTAGGAAAGGAAATGATGAAAAACCTAGATATAACTGAAACATGCCCAATGATGATAGGGTGTCATTTGCAATGGAAGGAAACAAATAAGACAAGAAAACATCAATTGAATTATGAAAGGCACGAAAATGAATTAGGGCAAAAAAAAAAATGACCACCCAAAGGATCCCCCTTGTGGGTGCAAATGGAAGACTCAATAAAAGAAAAATTACTTTTAAAGGATTGGTGACTAAAAAAAAACAAATTGTGTAGAAATAAAAAAAGATGAAAGGTATGAACTAAAACAATTGACCATTTACAACATGTAACTTTAAAAATATACTCCTACGAGAAATAATGTTGAAGGCATTTACAATGTCTACTTGCAACACCACCCAATCAATATGAACATCTAAAACTACCCGAATATCATGCACCATTACCTCACAACCTCCCTTGACTTCAATCCTAACTAATGAAGGGACAAATGGGCTAAGAATGCATTACAAAATTGGAAGCAAACGGTCTTGTTCACAAATTGATATAGAACCTCACTTACTATATAATCAATCAATTGCCACTAAAATGTTTGGCCAAAGCTAACAGCCTTGCTACATGGAAGGCCACATTCATTATACTCCCGGGGATATGCCTTGCAACAACATAAGAACATCTTATGAATAATTTAAAAAATTTGTTAGTCGAATCTTCTTGGTCAAATAAATTTTGAGTTAGATGCTCAAATACCATGCCTGAAAGGTGAGCTAAATGGATAAATGCTGACCTGAACGCATCTAAAGTGAAATCCAAATCTACTTCTAAAAGGGATTCCATAGAAAATATTAAGCATGGTAAGGATGAATTTGGAAGATGAAGAGCCCATAGAGAAACATTGATCCCTAAAGAGGCCAAGATTGGGGCAAGGGGGGCAAAAACCCTCACAACATAAACATACTTCCCTACTCACCCTAAGGTTAAATGTTGACAACAACAATGGGGCCCCAAATGGAAAGAAAAGGATGAAACCTTTAAAGGAAGGGCATTATCCAAACAAGGGGGGATTGAAGGAAAAACAACTAAAGCCTATGCACACAACACATGTTTAATTTGAAACTCCTCCCAATTGCTAAAAATAAAATCTTGGTTTCCTTATGCTCAGCCTTCCTTGTTTGAGCAGGCAAGAAAAGGCACCATTAGGGGGAAAATAAAAAAAGATGCCATGTAGTAACATTGTTTGAATATCAGGTTATGTGGTCCAAAGGAAATTTGAAGATTAGCAACACCTTTCGTCTTAAAGCAACTAGGATGCATGAATATAATCAAGGTTTAAGGAACCCCAATAAAAGGATTCTAATGGATCCAAACTTGATGCCCAAGCTATTTGAGGGAGATAGGAGACTTGGAAGGATGGGGTAACATCATTAGCACTTGAGGAACTAATTTAAGAAACCTAACATCACTTCTAATGGCATACCAAATCAAGACACATAAATAAAACATCACAATTAGAGCATGGGGTATCACACCAAAGGGTTCAACTCATACTTTTAACATGCGATGAAGTTATGGTTGACTAATAGGCTCAAAACACCCTAACTGGATGAAATAGGATTGAAGTAAAAGTTGAAATGATACAAGGGAAAGAGAGAGGGGCCAAAACTACATAATGAGGCCCATGTAAAAATACAATAAGTTGAGAGGCTACTAGGGGCATGAGTGGGGGGAAAGAACTAAAGGACATGTTTTTATTGAAGGAAGACCCTCCATCAAACAAACTAACATGCATACACCACAAGCTAGGAAGAAGAAGCAAAATTGAAGGACAACAACAACAATAAAGGAGAAGGAACAAGAACAAAAGACCAAAAGTGAAAAAGAAAGAACAAGAAATAATCACACAAAAAAGTAAGAATTCTAAGGATCACAAATGAAGGAGCTTAATGTTGCCACACATGTTAATGAACCTACAAACATGAAGCACCAAAAAAAACACAAGCACTACCAAAATTAAAAACAAAAAAATAACAAAAAATAAAAGAAAAACACATGCAAGGAAAGTTGTGCAAATCACAAATAGCTTGAACCTTGAGCAAAGTGGGGCCCAAGCTTTCACTTGGGTAGGCTTTTATTCTTGTGAAAGAAATAATTTTGCAAAAGAATCATTACCAAGGCCATTGGGTATTGCCAAAAAACTTATATTTTGAACACCGTAGCCACCTACTTAAATTTGAAGCCTTAGAAACCTTGACCTAGAAAAGTTAAGTATAGACTTGACGTAATGCCCTAAACACTAGACCTTAGCTACCTAGATCCTTACTAGTTTGAGAACTAGACTTCGGTAAAGCCTTTTACCCCATTCAAATGTTTAATTTTATAAATTCTTACATGTAGCCAGTTCATGGGTGTTGATTCTCAATTAGGTGATGACCAACAAGGTGTTTATTGAGTTGGGTATCACATAAACAAATATCCATTGATTTTCAATGGGAGATCATGCATAAAAGTTGGCCAAGTACACATGCACCCCTCTTTGTGATACCAACCCAACACTTATTTTAACAAAATTAACATTCCAACTAGAATGAATTATGGTATAATTTCTTGGTGGGAGCTTGCAAAGTATGAATGTGCAATGTTATCCATTAAAATTTAATTTGATCAACAATATCTTGAGGTCAAAACTTGGAACATAATCATGTTCAACTTTGTGATTTTGTTCTGTGATCCAATTTTTTTCCATGTTTTGAATAAATTTCACTGGAATACACACATTTTGAATATTACTGTGCATTTTTATCTACGTTCATATTTTTGTGTATGGTTAATATTATGTTTATTTGACTTCAAACTTATTACATTCTTGTTTATCCTAGTTGGTATATGGTGATAATAAGTATTAAATGCCTTTGACAAGTAAAACATCATCTTATTTTGGGCACATTCATGTTAAATTTGCATTTTTGACCTTTAGGTTACCATAAGCCATAATTTCTAATGTAAACTTGATGTCAAGAAAAATTTGGCTTCAATTGGTTTTTAAGCAAGATTTTGCCATCTTCCATTGGAAGAACTATTTTTAAAAATTAATTTGTGAAAAAAAATGTGAAAATTCTCTTGGCTACACATGGGCCTTTGGCCACAATAAATATTTTTAGAGGTAATTCTTACAAACATTTTTTAAAAATAGGCCCCCAAGAAATCTTGAAACTATTTATTTAGTTTAAAAAATCATTTGAAAATATAGTTTAAAATATTTTGACATCTACAAACAAGTTCATATAAATTTATCAATAATCAAAATAACCATATGTAAAAATTAAAAATGATAGATATTAATATTCATCCCATTTATTTAAATATAAGAATACTAATACATTCTAAACACAAGGGGTATTAAAAAATACAAAAGATAACCATCAAGAAATTACAATCTATCTTTCATGAATTTTTTTTTTTCATGGTTTTGTATTTATAAACCTAAAGTGTCAATGTATGAAAAACAATTTAATGACAACTACAAACAAACACATTTTTTCATAAGAAAATCACAAAAAAAAGGACAATCCTTTTCCAAGAACATCCCCCAAGCCTTGGGTGAAGTAATGGCCACATGAGCATTATGGTAAAAACCATTGTTGTTCTAGTATGAAGTTTTGGAGATACCAAGTGGTTTGTGATATTAAGTTTGTTTTTTATTACTCCAAGTTCAAGTTTTAAAAAAAATTAATTCCAATTTTTGATATTAGTATGTTATCAATGATAAGTTGTTTGTCATTCAATAAACAAATATCAACACAAGTATCAAGCAATGGATAAGGGGCCAAATATCAACTTGGACTTAAGTATTAGATTTGTTCAAAGTGGGTTTGACAAGAAGTAAAAAAAAAACCAGCACAAGAAGCAAACATTATGCATTAAAGAGCAAACCACAACAAACAAACATGGAGCCAATTGAAGCCCAAAAAGAATGTAAGGTTTAAGATTTTATAAAGTAGTGTCATGCACAAAATTTGAGTGCAAAATCTTAATAGATTTGTAGCCCATCTAACATCATATTGAACATCACAAATCCTCGAGGATTCTATCTCTTCATTATGTCTCTTCCAAATATCCTACGTCCTCAAGTAGGTCATCATTTTCTTCTAACAACATATTTTCAACCACAAAAAACTCAACCAATTTATTTCATAAATAAGCTTACAATCAAGTTGTGCATATGAGGCCAATGCTTGTATATCATGACAAGCTTGTGAAGATTCTCAACTCCAACACGACACCATCACAAACTAGTGAGCACACTTGCAACTAAAAAGATCCGCTAAGTCTCAATTTGCAAACTTGGGATGCCCAAAAAATTTCCTACCAAAAAACCCACATTTGGGAATCTAAATTCATTGGCAGCCCACCACATTATTAATGGATCAAAACCATTTTCATTTTCCACATAAAATTTGTGAAACAAAGATACTTCAACTTTGAAAAGAATTCTAGTAGCCTCTTGAGTTGAAGCTATTGACCTAAACAATCCAAATGAAGTCAAAGGTTGTTTAGGTGTTAGAAGATCTAGGCTTATAATTTGACTTGGATTCAAAAAAACCCAAATAGATTTTAGTAAGGGCATCACAATCAAATCATCATATTGTTACATTAATGTGGCCACTCGATCCTTCTTGATGCAATTCATGTTTTTGAAACATGGATGTAGCATCAAGACAACCATGTTATGAGCTCTATTTCAAGATAAAGTTTCTGCAAAATCCAACAAAGGATGCAACACATTAATGATTTCAACAACAATTTTTCCATACAAGATTTCTATCTCATGATCAAATTCACCACACTAAAATGGAGGAATAGTAGCAACCCAACACACATATTCCCTCCTCATTGTCCCCATGATTGCCAAAACAACAAACAATGCATCAGTTAATAATAAGTGCTCTTTGTGTTGATTCAATAAGCATTAATGAACAAGTAGGTTTAGAATTTCAATTATTACTTGAGCAATAACCCATGTTTGTCCATTGGGAACCCTAGCTTGTAAAGTTGAACTCTACCAAATTCAACAAATGTCGATAGCTTTCGCATACTCCAAGGTTTCTTGAGACATCATTACTTTGGAAACAAAATGTGTTTTCACTAAGATTTTGAGTTTTCAAAATGTTACATGCCAACTTCATGGCAAATCGCCATAGTGATCAGTGATGAGCAGTTCTACCCTACATGAAATGAGGGCAGAAGAAAATAGGATCCAAGAAAGTTGAAATCAGAAAAGAAAACGGAACAAAATATAAGCAATGAATGATGAAAATATGGGTGAGATGTAAGAACCAGTGTTGTGCAGTTCTTTGATTTAAATAACCATCCAACAAAACCAGCGGTTCTTTGTCATGAAACCTGACAGTGCTTTGAGGCTTTTGAAATAAGCAGAACCAGTGGTTCTTGGATTCTGTTCTTTTTCCCAAGAATACCTGGAACTGAGGTCAAGCCTGAAGTTCAGTATCATTTTTGGGACTGAACTTGAATTTGAAAAATAAAAACAATTACCTATTCAACACCTTAATGCTGAACCAGATAAGGTCTACCATAAACAAACTAAGCAAAATAAACAAATGAAAGGGGTACTAGAAATTATTACGTGAATTCTACTTAAGTACAATAAAATGCTCATTGTTGATTGTTAGGTAATTCAGTTAGCCTATTAAGTAGGTAGGTAGGCAGGTACCTATTTCCTCATCCAATGAAAGGGGCACTACTATGTACCTACCAACCTATCTGTCCTAACTCTCTCCATCCAACCAACCAACAAACAAACAAATGGTCAGGAAATCGTAAGACTACATTTTTGACAAGAAATTAATTTCAAAGAAGGTGGTGGGGAGGCTTGAGAAAGAAAAAAGACAATGTTTTTGTGATGAGCAAGAACAACAAGAACAACAAGGGTAAGAAGAAGTTGCTCCAGGGTTGTGACAGAAGAATGGAAACTTGGAAGTTGAGTTTTCAATGACGATGATGATGATGTTGTGGTTTTTTTTTTTGGCTTTTTTCTTGTTTTCTTGTTCTTTTGGGGATTTGGAATTGAAGTTTTTTTTCTGCAGACATCATCTGATCTTGCTGTGTGTACTATATAGTACCTAGACTCGTTGCAGAAAGAAGTTCAAGAAGAGTTTTTTTATATGTTCATTTGATCTGATCTTTGCTGTGTGTATAAATGACCCAGGTGTTGCAGAATGAAGCTTTAAGGAGTTTTTAGCTTGAGGAGTTGCAGAGGGAGACAAATGGCATACAGGTAGAGAGACCAGGGGAACATTACATGTAAAGCTCATGGAGAGAGTCAAGATCCATGCATGTCTCAGGAGGTAGAGAGACATAAAGTAGGAAGTGTCTTGTCTGCTTGAAACTAGGAGCCCACCGTGTGGAGAGTCCAGACATGGGGAAGAATGGATGCAACGCAGAGAAGCTTGCTGCACAAGAACAAGAACAAGAAGTCCATGAAGAAAATGAAAAGAATGAGACAGTGTACATAACACATTATGAGAAATATTGTGTCCATGATGGTTCCTCTGTCCGTCTTTCACATGATCCAGGTAAAATGATTTCAGTCTTTCAATCCTTTCTCTTTAGACTTTTTCTCTTCTGTTCATTTTTATTGCACTTCTTTCAAGATGCACATTTTTTTAGATGTGGAACTCATCATTGCCAGGAAGTTGAAAAGGTGGCAGTTTTGCAGCTTATTGTTTTGTGGAAAAAAATCGAGCAGTTGTTGAGGAATCTTGATTTACACCTATGTTTGCAGCAGACACATTTCATTGTCATGTCCTGCAAGTGATCTACCAAGTTCTTATACACACGATTTGTTGGGGATCTACATATGATCACAACCAGATTGATGAGATTATGCCTTAAGGATAATAGACAAATGAGAGTGATGTTTGTCTGCAGATACTGCGAGTTTGAATTCTTCTATTTCCTCATGAAATTCATTGCTGAGTGGTGCACATATGACTTACTTATCCAGAAGAAGGTGCAGGACGGTCTCACAAAGGCATCACATTGTCTTATGATGTGGAGAGAGAGATCAAGGAAGATCATATGTCTCCATCTTCAGTTCTGCCACCACCAAAAGGAGTTCATCAGTTATTGCCTGCAAGCTGCGAGTCTGGTGATACATCCTCCTCAGTAATGTCAAGTGTTGACAATGTAAGGCTCCAAACATGAGCTCAACCCTAATACCTCTTGAATTTCCTATGCTCATGGCTTATTCAGGTTCATAAATATGCAGAAGGTGCATCATGTACCAGGTTTGAATGTAATGTCTGAAGATTTGTGCAGGAAATTTAGACTGGAATTCAGCCCTGTGGGTTTCTTCACTGAAATCAACATAATGCAGGCTGGTTTCAACATTAAAACTTTTGGTAATATTGAAAAGCTTAACTGAAATGTGATAGTGGTGGCCAAAGATTTCACTATGTATATTAGACTTTGAATGGTGGAGAAATTTGTTTGGCAATGGAGTATCAGCAATCCACTTCCAGGGACCTTCATCAAAAACTGTCTGAACTTCAAGTTGCATTCAGGGCATCTGAAAGGTGATCACCTTCCCATTCAATGATATCTCTCTTTGCTGCCTTCAGGCATAACTCTTTTAGTATTCTTCTTTTTCTGGATTACAGTCCTGGAACAGGACTGATGTGTGCTTGGTAATATATTATTCTGAGTTTGGGATTGAGTGGGTTTGTCATGCAGTCCAGTGGACGTTTCTCAAATTCTGTGCATTAGTAATACTTGGAGGGAGTCTGAGTGTAGCCAAGATACAAGTGAGTTTCAATGAGAAGGCTGCACCTGGGATCACCAGAGTGCTAGACTCTTTGCTGTCTTGTTTATTGTTTCCTTGATGATTGTCCCTTGGGGTGACAGGGTGAGGGAGGAGGCACAGAGAGAGACAGACTCTTTGCGTGTATATGTGGGGAGTGTGGAAGCTGCAGCAGCAGGCCTCCTTTCACGTGTTCAAGAGCTGGAGCACTTGCTTGCTTTGTGTATGCACCCCACTTTGATTTTCCTGTATCCCTCTTTCTCAATTTCTGTCAGCATTCAGAGGAGAATGTTTTTTACCTCCTAATTTCATTGAGTGTTCTTGAATCTGTCCTCTTTGCATGAGACTCACCAAACATAATTCTACTCAATGTTCCGGCCAGCAACAAAGCCTAAAAATTAAGCCTTCTGCTATCTGAAAACTCAGCTGAACTCCCATTGACTCAGGAATGTGGAATTCTTCTTCATGCTTGAACCTTGCAGCATCTGTGGTAAAGAGTGGACGCAACATAGATGTGGTGAGGGGAAGGGTAGCAACAGCAGCTACAAGGGAGGTGCAAAAACAGGCTGCTCAGGCAGCCCAGGCTATTGCAGCAGCCCGGGAGGCCACCATGGAGCTTGACAAGGTCCACACTGATTTATCCTGCCTCCTACTCTTATAGATCCAGGTTCAGGGACAGTTGTATGCATTCCCAAGGAAATGTTGGAGATACTGTTGAGATCAACATCATGTCCAACAAGCTTTGATACTGCCTGGACAACTTGACTCCTTTCAGTGCAACCTGCTTACAGTAGAAAATGTGCAAGTGTATTTTATTTTGTGTGTTTTCAGTGTCTTTCTTACACTTGCAAATGGCTCAAATGGAAATTAGGTTTATGGTATGGAGTATAGGGCATTATACTGTTGTCTACAGGTCAGGAGGGAGACAAATGCATTGATAAAAGCACAATGTGAAGAGATCAAGCGCCTCAACATTGAAGCAGCAGAGACCTGCATCCTTTATGAGGTACTTGGATTCTTTGTGAACCCCCTTTCCAGACCTTGAGGGCAGGATTAATTACCAGCTTCACCTCCCTAATCCACTGCTCATAATAGAGATCTGAACTGAGTGATTGACTATCCATGAGGATGAAGTGCTATGATGACAACAATTATTACCACATCTGCTGTTGCAGGCAAGCAGGACAAAACTTCAAGATGTCACTCATCAATCTCAGAGACTGGTTAGTCTGATACCACATATTGGAAAGATTCTATCACTTTGTGTCTTGAATCTTAAACTTCCAGTGCTCTTTTATCAATTGAAATGATGCAGAATCAACAATGCAGAACACTGCAAATGACACTTCTCTTGATGGAATTGGTTCAGAAACAAAATTTGGAGCAGCAGTCAAGAAATTTTGAAGAAGTGCACAAGGCCCATAAAGTGGAGCTTGCTTCCTTGCAAAAGAAATACGAAACCATGAAGGTGGACAATTTATCTGAAGGAGTTTCTCATAAATCTCGATTTCAAAGTTGAGAACATCACCACTGCATACATGCCATTAAACTCTAACATCAGTGCAGGCAGCAGCAAAAGAGAGAGGGAGTAAGAATACAGAACTGAAGAAGGTTAATGAGATAAGCAAAGTCGCAATGCGGAATTCTGAAAAGAGACTAGAAGAAGCTGTGTTGGAGAAGAAAGACTTGGTCCTTCAGGTTGAGATTTTGGAGCAACAGGTGCCCAGTTTTCATTCTTTCTGTGAACATTTCAGCAAGTTTTGAAGTAAGCCATCAAAGGCTTGTACTGTATCCACAGAGTTTGAATCTCTGGTGATTGGCTCATATGAAAACCATATATTTGTATGTTTCAGGTGAAAAGTCTACAAATCCAAGATGTGTCAGCGGCTATAGCCCACTATGATCATGAACTGCACAAGGTTAGACTTTATCATTTCTTCCTGAACATGGTGGCTTTGTGAAGGAGTTTAGTGTCTGAAATATGAGCATATGAAGTTATGTCAGTAATATGTGCATGTCATGCTTGGTTACATCCTCTCTCACACATACAATTGCTTTTCATTTTGGAAACCTGAACCCTCACCAGGTGCCTAAGTACTGAAAAGTCAGCTCAGTGATTCCAATTTGTTATCAAGAGTTGGGCTCTGTATCATACAGGTGAGAGCTTCACTAGGGGCAGAGAAGGCTCAGCTTCTGATTGAAGTGGTATGCTTTCTGCAGCATTTAACATGACTTCAAAGGTTGCAACATTCCTGTGTTCCTTATAGTTCCTGATATCATATCTCAAAATGCAGTGAACCCATGTGATTGTATCATATGTTATGTATGCTAAATGCTTGGATACAATTTAAACTGACATGGATGTCATTACCTTAGGTTTTTGCTCAGTCTGCTTTTCAAGGCCATAGGCAACTATTTCTGGGTAATTTCATTGTTTTTTAATTGCACAGAAAGCACTTCAAAGCAGAAACATCCTTGGAAGAGTTTCAAGGGGCCCCCCTGCATTGTGGTCATTGCTGGCTATGGATGCAGGCTCAGCTTCGCCGCAGCAACCATAAATTGAGGGGAGAAGTAGAAGACTGGCAAGACAAGTTTGCACAATTGTCAAGCCTGAACGACATATTCCTCCATTCCAATCAGTCCTTGACGACCAAGAATTCAGATTCAGCAGACCATACTCCACCTGGCAATTGCAAACTAGAGTCCCCAGTTTGGAGAAGCACAGCCAAGAACCATGAATGTTGTAGGACTCCACCTTCCCAAGGTCAGGTAATCTATGTTACAGCTGAATTTTGAAATGATTCTCTCTGAGAACTAAGCAGGGTATAGGTGCAATCATCTGATACATCAAATATTATCCAAAACAGAGAGATCAAAACTGTCTTTCCCTTGTATTGCAACCTGGAGAGTTTCTTTCTCCACTTACAGAATTGTGGTATGAAATTGGTCTTGATAAAAACAGAATAGTATTTTTCCTGAATTTGGCTGACAAAAGAACATCTTGTTCAGTTACACTAGTTTTAAATGCCAAGCAAGAGTTATGTGTTTAGAGGTCTTGCGAGCACAATTTAAAGGATTAAAACATGTAGGTCTATAAAGAGAACCTGCATATGCAGTTCTTGCTTATTTGATGTGGACATGACAGGTTTTCATTCATTTGAAGTCAGGGAACTTTTATGTCCAATGTCAAAAGGGATGGTAATCACCCAACTTGATTTACCATTTAGACAATCATGCCAGAAACTTGTTGTCTGTCCTGTAGGAAGGTGTTAACCATGGCGTGAAAGTTGCTCCAGAGTTTTTTGCAAGCTCTTTTTGGGTAATTAATCACTGCAGTTCGTCCTCATATGAATCTTATGACTTGCTAGTGGCAAGGACACTGAAATGGAAATTTTATGAAAAACTGCAAGTTGTTGCTAATGAATAGCTCCATCAACATTGATCATTTTAAATGATTTGATGGCAGGAGATGGAGAAAGGGTGTGTTAGTGGGTCAACAGGAACATCATTTAAGCACACAGAGATCAGAGAGTCGAGGGATTCCATGCTTGTATCTGAAGAACTATGGTCCAAAATAGCTTCTGCTGATCTCATCAGCAACACCAAGGAAGTCGATAAGCAGCTTGGAACCCACTCTGTCAATCAGCACACTCCTGAACAAAATTGCATGCTTGATCTCACTGAATTAAGCAGCAAAAACTCACAGGTACCTCCCTGAAGGAGTCTAAATGGCTTTGGTAGTACCAGGATAGAACCAAGTGAAAGAGGGCAAACTAATTTAGTTCCAATTTTCTTTAGTTCTTTTTACTCTATTTGTTTCTGACATGTTATGAGAGAACAAAATTATCTCTCTTTTTTACTGAAACAGACTAGTATCACAGGGAGGAAAGTTGTGCAACATTTGTAAGGTTTGTCTAAGAGTGGCATCTGATGTTTCTACTTTCTTTAGATGCGTTGCATAAAAACCTTAACATGTTGTGCAGTTCAAATGTTTAGGCCAGCACTACATTGAAACCTTTGATGAAATTGATGCTGCCCATGAAAAGAAGAGTGGCTGCCACTTGTTGAAAGATATCAAGCTTTTGGCTGCTGCTCACTGTGAAATTCTGAAGCTTAAAGAGGTAGGACATACTTCCCTTTCAACATGTACCCAAAAAGTGGTTTCAATAGAGTCAAGAGATGCTTTGACCATATCCACTTATGTCATAGGATAACCTGCTTATTCTAACACTTGCCTCCTGAAAATTCAGAGCAATCCTCACTGCAGCCATGTCAATTTCTAATGGCTAACATTAACTTAACTTGCAATGATTTCTTGCCTTGTCTATTAGGTTGAAAGTAGAGTAAGTTCATCACAGTTTTAGACAAGTGATTTTCTTGTAATTGGAACTCTATTTTCTTAGTCTTACAGTGGTTATGATGTTGGTGTATATGGATCAAGTTTGAGACCTTGAGTCAAACGTCCATGACACTACATATCTCAGGTTTCAATTCTTGTTATTGTAAGAATTTCTACTTTTTTAGTGAGGCAGATCAGAAATACTGTTTTTAACATTGGAAAAAATGAAGGGTGATGGTGTTGTTGCAATAATCAATGTGTGTGACCTGGAAAGGCAAATGAGCAGCTACTGGCTGCGTGTCATTGAAGGAAGAGCAAGATCTTGCAGAGATGGTATCCTGCAACTTACAGTACTTAGGGCAAAGCTCAAAAGACTTGATTGAGACCTGTTTGTCACCTCGTGTACCATTGCAGAATTGCTGTCATGATCTTCCTGTGTAAGCATGCTCATTCCTGAGGTGGGCACAGTTACTAGATTTCAATTCTCACAATAAAATATACAAATTCAACCCAGCTCAGATGTTCTCTGCAGGGATAGGGGAGTCAGAACTTCAATCCAATTCTGTCCACAAGCTTTCCTTGTTTGTTTTGTTTGCTGTTCTTCATGTTGTTTTGTGATGCTTCTTTCCTTGTTATGATCTGTGGACTGATATATGTTCATGTGAGTGTGATTGTTAACCTGCTGCAAGAACTTGAAAGAGAGCATTGGCAATTTCTGATTCCAAGCAGTGATGGGACTCGCAGGGTTTTGTACAGCTGTTGATTGATTTGTTGAACAAAAGTTGCATCTTTCTGTTTTGCAGCTCTATTATCAAGAAACATAAACAATGTCTGGTAGTGCCGTTAAGATCCCGAGTACCATTGTGAGTGTTGGTGGTCACTTTGGAAAAGATCAAATGAGTGACACCATTCAGAGCCAAAAACTACAAAATGTATGATTTGCAACTCCTATGTATCTCAAATCCCAATTGAAGGAAGGAAGGAAGGAAGCATCTAAGGATCTGCAGCCATGGCATTGAATTATATGTTGTTCTGAAAAAGATTGCAATCAATACAGATCAAACTCTGAAAACGATTAGCACAAGAAAAAGGGAAAGGGATCACCATCTGGCAGCTGCTCTGGCACTCAAGGATGTATGATAATTTGCCATGCTGTTTCCAATATGAGGTGTAAACATCATGGCATTATGTGACCTGATTTGGATCAGCGGTTGCTCCTAAACCAAGGTGCCCACTGCTAGCTCTCACAGGGTCTGTGCTCTAGGCTTCCAACTGGCAATGTCCCTGTCTTGGGATCTGTTTGCATATGACCCAATAGGGGAATTTGGGCACCTCCCTTCCTCTCCAGGCCACCACCTTCCTTGTCACCATCTGAAGCTGTCACTTGACCCTCCGAAGGATCCACTTCACCTATCTCTTTAGTAGAATGTTGCTACCCTCTGCAAGATATAGGAGCCTGACAATGCTGATGGTGGGATCACAGTGGGGACTGCAAGGGGGCTCAGAGCTGAGCAAGGAACAATACTTCCAATTTCCATATTGCACACCATGCCCAGGATCAATCCAGGAGGGAACAGGGAATAAGGGGGAGTGTTCAGCAAGCTGTGTAGTGCCTGCTGGCAGTGCTGGAGCAGTATAGGAGAAAGAAACGGGGGCCATGCAAGAGAGGGGTAATGAGTTTGCTAGAAATCATTGGGCGGGGTTTGATGGGTTATATGGAACTGCAGCAGCAAAGAATGGAGGAGGAGCTCCTGCAAATGAAGGGTTGCAGTTGTGAGATTGGATGCTGTGGATCCAAGATTGGCTATGATGTTCAGTCTGACTACCACTGGCTTCCATACTGGAACAGGCCTATAAGACAATCCAAGCAGAACCCGAAGTGAGCTAAGTTATCATGAGGACAATGAATACTCCAGGCCTACTGCATCTTTAGTTCAGATCAAACATTTGAGCTTACAAGATTCTGCTTATCTGCTAAGAGAGAGCTTACTTGAATAGTATTTCAGATCTAAGAGAATTACCAAATGAGTTGATCCTCTGATTTTTCAGATCCAATTCAGCCACAATTCAGTCTTTGATTTTCAATTGTTCAAACTGCAACTCTTTAGTGCTTTGTTGACATTGGAGTTCACTGCTTTGAAAGCTATGCCATGAGGTACAGGGTTGTGAAATACTGCTGCTTCACAATGCTGTTTTTCTTCCTGACATATTTTTCATTGGACAGCAAATCGAAGCACAGATGGCATATCTGTGGAAACAGGATCTGGAGCTGAATGTCCTGTAACCATCTGACCTTCCAGCAAATTGCTTGTATCAGTCTCAAAACCTCCTTTGCACCCAAAAAGTGCAAAATCAGAATCTTCTGTGACTGCTCCCAATTCACCTCTGTGTTTTGTGGGTTGTGGTAAATGGCAGCCAGCATGGCAGGCATGGAGGCAACAGCCTCTTGATCCAGCTCCTTTGAGTTGCTCCCTGTGCTATGGACTGTGCATAAGAGATGAACAAGAATAATTAAGCATCACCACAAGGTAAACATTACTGTCAAACAGCTACACTTTAAAGAAAAGGTTTGTATGCAGAGCTTCGAATGAGAACTTAAGGAGATAGGCACAATTTGTGCACAGAAATTTGAATTCCAGTTCTCATCAACAAGACTCAATTCCCAAATGTGGACACCTGAAGAAGGAAACATGGCAAAGTTTCTGTTGAGGAGGATGTCATTGGTGAGAAAACAATGTAAAATTGTCACTCGATGTCATTATTTGCAAGGACTCTGTCGTTCAACAACTCTGCCAAATTGGTGCAAAAGCTCTGCTCTCTGCATGAACCAGAGCTTTGGTGCTTCGATTGATTCTTTTGTCCCTGTCAAGCTATCCATGATGCCTTCGAGCTCCAGTGGAATCTCTGGAGGCAATTGGTGTCAGTGGTGGACCTGGAAAAGCTACAAATTTGACAGTACAGAAACAACCTTCATGTTGGATCAATATGATTGAGGTGATGCTGAGAATCATAGAAAGATGGAGAGAAGTCTCCTGAATGTACAGCAGCAGCTGCATGTGTTCATGGCTTCATTGCCAACACAAGTGAGGGATTCACTGAATGATGATCCAGAGATGCAGGAACTGTTCAGAATAGGGGCTGGACCGGGAGGAACCCAGTTTGGGAAGAGGAAGTATAACCGAGGAGCAAGAAGAGATGGACAGTGGATTATTGAAGGAGCAGAAAGAGGAAATGTCAATCAAATTTTTCTGAAGGTGGTGCCTGATAGAATGAAGGAAACTCTTGTGAACCTAATATTCCAACACAACCTGGTACAAAGATCACAAGCAACTGGTGGAGTGCATATGACACCGAGTGGTTGACCCAGTTGGGATACAACCACCTCACTACCGTGAACCATTGACAGTTTTTCAAAGATCCCATTAGTAGTACTCACACCAATTCCATTGAAAGACCATGGATGCATGTGAAGAGATCTCTGAAAAAACAATGAAACAATGCACCAGAAAACAGCTACTGGACAAACACTTTGGAGAAGTCATGTGGCATAGAAGATTTCTCAGGCCAAATGGCAACGGTAGAAATTCAGGATTGCACAGAGAACAATTGCAAGGCAATATGCAGCTTTGATTTGAGAGAGTAGTAAATTTGCTCAAATTTGTTGATTGGAGAACATTACACAAGAGGAGAGTACATCAAGAGTTGCAGCAATTACTAGCTTCTTCAGAATTTCATCAGTTTGTTTCCCAAACAAGCGCAAGCAGACGCGCATTGCCCTTTTGCTAACCCGTTTCACGAGTAAGGAGTTCTTCCCATACATATGGATTGCTCGGTCCTGAAACACTGCAGCAATTTGCAGTGTTTGAGGATGTCCTGGACTCACTGTTTCCGCAGCATCTAATGCAATTTCTAAGTAGGATCTCTTGACAGGTTTTTTGTATCTCTCTTCTTTGAGATGATCAGGATCTGTCATCAATCTTTGGCCATCAGCTAAGTAGCCAGAGATGAAGGAGGCACGAATCCAGTTGCTTTCATCTTTTGACAATCCCGGTTGTCTCAACAAAACCTTCTCAAGAATCTCAGGTAAGATAGCAAGATTGACAACAGAAGAAACATTCCATGTATCATCTGCTGGACAACCCATGTGTCGTGCTTCAAGAGTATGAGCTGCTTCAGATTCCTGGAAAGAGTAGGCTTGAGATAAGAAGTTCAAGGATTCTTGCAAGCTTCCTTCGACTTGGCATCTCTTGCAACAGCATATGAAGCTCCAACTCTTCAGCATACTACATCTTCTTTCTTTCAGAGGTCTGAAAATATCGAAATATGATACTGTGAGCTCCTCATTGCTTTTCAAGCTTCGTGAGGCAACAATCATCATGGCATCACCCACAATGACAGATGCAACATTTGGGGTACAAGAATGGTTGAGAAATGAAGGAAGCATCCAAATTCCACAACTCCAGCACCTGCTCATCTCCTTCTTTGATTTTCTTTGAACTCTTGTGTACCCAAAAGCATTGCACTGTACAACTCTGCAAATTCTTTCCATCTCTTGCAAACTCATCAACATCCCAGGTACTTCTTGCTTGAGTCCTTCATCATCTCGCTTTGCAGCACCATCACCATGATCATCCCTTTTTGATGGATCAGAACCTTGTTGGACCATGAGATCAATTGAAGGAACAGGAAGAGGAAGTCTATCAGTTTGTCCTCCACCTGCACTACCAGCACAGAGAGTTGACAAGAGCTTCCTGATGCGACAGGATCTGAAAGCTTTGGCACAAAGGACTGCGACAAGTTGATCAGCTAATACTTGATGACTGCCAGTCCAACATCCTGTTCTCAGAACTGTAGCTCCAGGTCCTTCAGCAATGTTGGTCTCAGCTTTGCTTACCATTGCGACTGGATTGCACACTAACAAAATCTCTCCAGCTGCAGCATCTGTAGTGAGAACTAGACCTCTGCCCCTTCCTCCTCCCATTTCTCTTATCTCCACAGGTCCTGTTGTTCAGGTGAAGAATCAGGAAAGATGAAGCTTGCACCATACTTTCCAACCTGAATACAAATTCTCTCAGCAATCATGATGATGGTGAAGAATTAAAACTTGAACTCATGAAGCAAGACTTGAGAATTCATCAGAAACTTGGTTTGGAGCATGACAATTTACCTGTGAAGTCTAGACAAAGAGGACGTTGCAATCTGTTCTTTCCTCCACCAGATAGGTAGAACTCAACCAGATTGGAAGCTGCAATTCGATTTCTCTCGATGCTGCAGCTTTCATTGCTGCTAGAAGCCGCCTCGGTGCTACAACTTTGTGATTCAGGGACAGCTGCTCTCGATTGTTCAGGTGGTGGAATCGATGGAGTCACAGGCGAGGAGGCATCATGATCGCAATAATATTTCTGTGTTTCTGTTCGCAAGGGTGATAGCCCTTGATCAGAAGAATCCACAGACGTGTTAGCATCATCTGAAGCTTCTGCAAGTGCAAGCTTCGACTTCAGAGAGGAGTCTTCCATGATGGGCGGCAGCCCAATGCTTGATGTCGATCTGATGATAACCAATTCGTCTGTATTGCAACCTTTGTCAACAACAGAAGCTGGTGATCTTGAACATTTTTTTGCTGATTGG
>Ga0209611_10003036_pt1 | contig 29364 bp, 19 predicted proteins | sample S1TSphgellanicum_3_FD_187693 | JGI IMG/M metagenome (GOLD analysis project Ga0209611, IMG submission 187693) | Host-associated microbial communities from peat moss isolated from Minnesota, USA - S1T2_Fc - Sphagnum magellanicum MG (SPAdes) (version 2) | ecosystem: Host-associated > Plants > Peat...
CCAGATGTGTCTACAGGCAACCAAGCTTCTTCACAGATATGTGTTTTTTTTTTCCCTGTAACAAGCATAGCATGCAAATATGTCCCTCCCAATAATATTCATAGACAGTTAATACAAACAATACATCAGAGCTCTTGCTTGCAGACAGGAATACAGAATGAAAAGCTTTCTATGTTTGTTTATGTCTATAGAATCAAAATGGGAACGAGATGGAAGACCTTGAAGATGATGGCGAAAAGAGAGCCACTGGAAAATATTTGCTTGCCTTGGTAGACTGTCATTCCTTCTTCAAGAAAGTTTTTTTCTGCAGACTCGGGATCAGTTGTCACAGAACAACAATCATTATCACCAAGAGTGACAAAAAGACTGGACAAAGGATTGCAGACGACTTCAACAGAGATTTGATTGTAAAAGCTAAGTGTCCTGAAGAAAACACAAGATTCCTTCAAATCCTCTGAGAGAGAGAGAGAGAGAGCAAGATTTCATCACCGAGAATGACCAAGGGAAATGACGATTAGGGTTCAAAAACCAAGATCTCCGTCTGTCGCAAAGATGCTTCTTGCGACAACGAGAGACTTCTTCTTCCTCTGAGCTTTGGACATGGCTATAATTATGGCAGTTGCAGCAGTGCAATCTTTGCCCCCGGCGGCAAGAAGAACAATAGTCTTCTCCCGTTCAGACTGGTGCTATGCAGGTGTGCGACTGGCAACCGAAAGCAACAACTCACCTTCTTCTGTTTCAATTTCTCTTTGGAATGGACGTACTAGTACTAGTACTAGATACACAGTGGTGTGTGCTGCTGCAAGGAGGAGCTCGACGACGACGACGAAGACCGCGTCGTGCGCACTGTTAGGCGATGCAGCACCAGCAGTCGATGAGGGAAGAGGAGGGATTGCGGGTATGAGTGTCGTGGTTACAAGGGAGCGCGGCAAGAACGGCAAGCTCATCAAAGCATTGGTGCGTGAGGAGGAGGAGGAGCGTTGCATTTCTTCACTACGTCAGAGTGAGGAATTGGAAAGCCTTTGCTGAGATCCAAACTGTGATGGATGGATGCAGGAAACGCTAGGGATTCAGTGTGTGGAGCTGCCTCTGATCGAGCACAGGACGGGACCAGACCTTCCAAAGCTTGTTCACATCCTTCGCGGTATTGCATTTTTTGTATTGCACAAATTGCTGCTTCCCTTCCCTCATGAGCTTTGCTTGCTTTCTCATCGCTTTCTCTTCTGTGTCTAGTGTGCTTTTCTTCAATTCCATTTTTATGAATGAAGAAGCTCTGGAGGTGCTGCTGCAGAGGTTGAGTTCGGCTGGATTGTTGTCACATCGCCAGAGGCAGCTGCAGTGTTTCTTGATGCTTGGAAGTACGCTGTGTCCCGATACCCTTTTTTTTATGAGATTGTGCTGCACTTAGGCTCTGTGCTTCATCACCCTCCTCTTCTTCTTCATCGCCTCTTCTTCTATTATCAGTCCCTCATGGTGATTAGCATGTCAACTTGCCAATCTATCAGTACCTCGTCTTGCTGATGGCATTGAAACAAACTTGTATTTGCTGAGCACCATGGACATAACATGATGAAGTATTTTTTGTGTTAGGGATGGGGTTTTTTTTATGGCTTTGTCATGATGAAGACATGGGTGCAGCAGTACCTGCCACCAGTCTCAACACACATATTCTTTCATCCCCAAGAGATTTGAAAAAATGAACAAGATCGAGACAAAGATGTTGGTGTGAGCCTTTCACAAATCTGATCTGCTTCATTGTGGTTTGTTTGGTGCTGAGCCAGGGATGCAGGATTCCCAAAAGCAAGGATTGCAGTTGTTGGCACTGGCACAGGCCAAGTCTTTGACAACGTCCAGGAAGGTAGAGACCAGTTACAAGTTGCATTTACACCTTCTAAAGGTGAGCTCCCAACTCCATGTCCTCCTCCTAAGAGAGCATGTTGAGATGCACTATAATATATTGAGCATCTTGATGCTATCTGTAATCTGTAATCTCCAGATTATGCTGAGTGTGCTGTCATTCTTTCTTTCTCTGGTGGTAGTTATCCTACATTGGGATATGAAATTGTGTTGTTCTGGTCACATGTGGAATTCTGTCTTGTGGCAGCAAATGCAAAGGTGTTGGCTGCAGAGCTTCCAAAGCATGATGAAAGAGACAGCCAAGTACTCTACCCAGCCTCCCTGAAAGCAAGCAATGATCTAGGTATGAAAGTTATGATGTTCACAATATGCTGATGCTTTTGAGAAAGCAAGGCTACAAGGGCAGCTTTCTTACTCAAGCTTCCAAGCAAATTGTTGGCCAGATGCAAGCTCCATGGTACTTTTTCCTGAAGCTGATTTGACTATTGATCTGTGCTAAATCTAAACACTGGCAAAGATTGGTGAGTGGGTTACAGAGACAGGCCTGACAGAGCGTGGGTTCTCTGTAATGCGGCTCAATTCCTACTCCACAGTACTTTCTTCTTCTCCTGTACCTTGAGTTTCATTTCTCCTCCTTTGTCCACTTTTCCTAGAGAGGCAGGTAACGTGCTGCTTCTCTCATGCACATAGCTGTCAAGATGACTTTTTTGTGTAGATGATACTTGTCTGCCTCTCTTTCGGGCACATGAACTCTGAAAGGATCTCAATGTAAATTTTTTAAGAGCTCTGGACAGGATCTTTAACTCTTGGTGATAGCACAAATTCAGTTTTGGCAAGAGACCATTTGGCCACAGGAAGCAAATTAGACAGTGCCTCATGTATTCAACTTACATGTGCACTGTCTTATGCAGCATGCATGCCTCTCATTTATTTCTCTCTGTGAATACAGGATTCAGTACAGGGCTTGGATGACGATTTGGTGGCGACTGCAGCATTAGCACCTGTTGCTACCTTTGCATCTCCTACTGCTGTCAAGTTTGTGTTAACCTAGCATGCCATTCTTGTCAAGTTTGTGTTAATCTGGCATGTCATTCTTTGTTGTGAGATAGTCTAGGAAATGTCTCTTAAATGTGCACAAAGGTGAGAAAAGTATGAGAAGGTGGAGAATTTATGATCAATGCAGAGAGAACTGCAACATGAGGCAGAGAACAAACAGGTAAATCTATGTAATTCCTGAATGTGTAAACCCTTTGGATGAATGTGGGATTGTGCAGGGCCTGGATGGAACTTGTGGCAGGGACTAGAAGATGGGATGGGGCAGCAGCTTGCATTGGCAGCACATCAGCTGTTGCAGCCCAGAAAGCAGGATTGAAAAAGATCTTCTATCCTGAGAGCCCCGGACTGGATGGGTAACCTTCTATTGTTCTACCCCACCAGTCTCTTGCTGAAGAAACAGGTGCATTATTGTGAAGAGACACTCAAGCAACTCTTAATGTAGATGGATGTTATGTCTGTTAATTTGGCAGAGAGAACTTAAACAATGCTTGTAATAACAACATGGTGTTCATTCACTCAATCATTGCTATCTCATGTGTGAAAACACAGGTGGGTGGACAGCATTGTAGACGCCCTCAAGTCACAGATATAAGGTCCCAGCATGGTTTGAGATTTCACTGTGTTCTGCTGAGCTTCAATATGGTGCAAGTCATGAGATAAATGGAATAGCAAAGCTCTTGTGATGCAGTTGTGTCTGAGGTTTTTTACATTTATTTGAGGTGTTCATTGCAACTTCATCTGTACTTTCTCTGCAAATTGTAACATGGCTATTTTTTGGACTGTAAATAATTCCTCTGGATTCTCATCCCACTGATGAGATCAAACTAGTGGACAATCATTAAGCTATAGCTATCAAATCTTTTCTTGTTGAGACGTGTGCAGTGCATGGAGGGTGGTTTTTGTGGAAACCAAATCCTTACAAAGCTAGTTGCTGGTATGTATGTTCCTGTCATCATGGCTTTTGGAAAATGCAGCAACAAGGTTGTTCTTTAACTCATTGGCATTTTCTGTTAAAACACGAATTATGTGAATTTTTGGCAAATCCTTGGTGCTCAGTAGGGTTGCTGCAAATAGTTTTAATAATTTACCTTATATTTGTGCAATCGATACAAGTTAGAGAATGTAAGCAGGTAAATGTAGACAAAACCAAATTATAATAATATGTGCAAGTACATAGTGTTTTCACAAATGGGGTTAGACCATGGGTTGTGCAACTCGCATTGCAAACATAAATACACAACATTAATCACATCCTATAGGAAATATACTAATAAAAATAGAAAAGAAAAAACCAATTCAAGGCCTTTAATAATACAGTACAGACATTCAAAGTTGTAATGGCAAAGGGAGCACAATCTAATGAGTTACTTTGAGTAGTATAAAACAAGACCCTTGCTTAAAAGTTTCTAGTGAAAATCCAAGGAAATAATATGCAAATAAGAAAAGCTAAATATATATTGACTAGTTAATCACCATAAGAATTCAACACAAATCCACCATAAACCAATGCATTGCAAAAATGTGCAGATGCATAAGTCATAAGATGATTTTTGCAAATGATGGCTCTCTTTTCCCAACCTCAAAAATAATTTACTTGCAATTACTTATTTATTTATTTATTTATTTACTTGCACTCATGTAAAAGGTAAACCACAAATATACATTTGAACCCAGCACAGTTTTTCTTTCCTGACAAATTTTGTGTGGAGAAAAAGTTTGGGAAATTTTGGAAATTTTCATTCGTTGTAGTGTAGCCTAAATGTGACTATTTTTGTTAATTTTTAGAGGGAAAAATCGCCAAATTTCTCAATATCACAAATTTTATATTTATATTAAGTTTTCAATTTTAGAAAAAAAAATTTTAATTTTTTTTTTTAAGACCGTGCAACCAGGTAAATCCTGAAATATTTACCAACCAATTTGGCCTTTTGGTGTGGGGAGTAGGTAGGTAGCTAGGTAGGTAGGTATGTGGAGGGAGTGGGACTCTAATGTGTTTGCATTGGTGCACTTGGTAGGTACTGATATGGGCTTTTATCCGTATCTACACGCCCGGGTCTCCACCGCACAACTCTTGCCACGCTTCACACCAGGCAGCTGCCAAGTGGGCCACAACTCTGACAGCCAAGTGCCCACCACGCACAGCACAGCACAGCCCAGCACAGCCCAGGCCAGCCTAGCCCACCACAGAGGACTCGGGATCGAACCCTTACAAGCAAACCGGGTCCCCCTTTTCGCATTGTTAAGTGTCCTTACTTGCTTACTCACTACTAAGTTGCAGGTGTGAGCAGAGCTGCAGCCACCCAGCGTTGTGGCAACTTTGCTTAAGCCACTTTCAGAAGAATCCTGTTGTTCTTTTTGTCTTTCAAGAACCGATCTTATTCCAAATTGGTGAAAGATATCAAGCTCCTCTTGGTGTCGAGAAACAAAGTTTTTGGAACAGTTTTTGGAAGAAGCAGCTTTTTTGTCAGGTAGGAAGAGAATTGTGACTCTGTTAACAGAATCCAGCTGCTTTTTGTTTTGTGTTGGGTGTTTTTTGGTTTCTGAAATTTGCAGCTTAGGTAGAAAGGAAGGAATCATCTTTGGTTGAATTTTTGTTTGTTTGTTTGTTTGTTTTGTTTTTTGAAATTACAAAATTTGAGTGTTTTTTTTTTTTTTCCCTTTGAACCCCATATTTGTTTCTGGTTTTGCAGAAAGTTGGGGGGTTTTAGAGAGCTGTGTTGTCTTTTGCAGCTGCTGAAGGGTTTTTGTGATAGTGGGAGCAGTTTTTTTTTTGTGTGTAGAAGAAAAATGGCTATGGCGGGTGTATGTGCAAAGGTGCTACAACCAGTGGGGGGGCTCAGGACACAACAACAACAACGCAGTGGAGGAGCAGCAGCAGCAGTGGGGAGGAAGAAGAGGACAGCAACAAGGTCGAGTAGTAGTGCTGTTGTACCTGATGCGGCTGTTTTCAGCCGTGCAAGAACTATTAGCAGCTATGGCACAGCAGCTGCAGCAGGAAGACGGTGTTACTCTGGATCATCGGGTCCTCTTTTGTGCCAAGCCGCTTCTTCTGGTGGCTCCAGAAGAGATTACCAGAAGATTGTTGCAAGAACACAACATCGTCGTGCAAGTAAAGAATTCCATAGTCCAATTCCCACTTTGATGATTGTGATCAAGTGATCTTTTTCGTTGTGAGCCAAGGCGGAAAATACTGGTCGCAAGCTTTGCCGACTGTTGAGATTGAGATGGGTTTGTTGCTGGTGCTGTTGTTGCAGGGCATGTGAAGGGTGTGACGCCATCAAAGCCGGAGTTGATGGGTGCTCTAGAGGACGAACAGAATGCAGATGCGATTTTGGGCAATGATGAGGAGGAGGAGGAAGAGGAAGAGGAGGAAATCCCACTCCCGGAAGATGAGGCCGCAGCAATCCCTGTGGAGACGGCCAAAGCTTCTTACATTGGAGACAAGTGGGTTTCTCCTCAGGGTGGGGAAGAGGAGGAGGGTGGTCGTCGTCGTAGCAGCAACAAAGGGGAGAAGGAGCTCAACGACCAGGTTCAGCAATCTGCGGAGGATGTGGCGGAGATTTCGAGCGAGGCGGTGGACAAGAGCGCTAGATCCTTGCGGAGGACGGGGCGGAAAGTGGGCAGGAATTTGGAGGAGTCGAGGGAGGAGGGAGAGAGTATACTACGAGAGGGAGCGGACGCCATCAACAAGCAAACTGGAAGAGTTGAATCCGACATTCAAAAAGGGGTGCAAGAAGTTGGCGAGACTGCCCAGAAGCTTGGCGCTCTTGCACAGGAGACAGCTGATGAATCAGGGAAGCAATTGCGAGATGTTGGACAGGATGTGGGCCAAAACATCAAAGAAGTTGAGCAAGAAGGAGAGAAGCTAATCAGAAAAGGAGGAGAGGCAGTGAGTGAGCAGGTAAACGGCTGCAGTTTCTTTCTTGTTGCAAGGGTTCTTCCAATTTCCTCAACAATTGCAATTGGATTTGTGGGAACTGAATCTTAGGGTTTTTGTGCAGGCAAGAGAGGCAGTTGATGAAATTGGAAAGCAAGCACAGAGAGCAGTACCAGAAGATGTAGGCAGAAGTGTGCAGAGGGTGGGCAACAGAGTAGAGAGAGCTGCTGAAAGAGTGGAAGGCCCCATAGGAAGAGCCATTGATGCTTCAAGGGAGGCAGTAGAGGCAGTGGGGAAAGAAGCATTTGGAGTAGGTCAGAGCTTGCTAGAAGTTGCCGAGCAAGCCACAGGCATGGCTGGTGCTCCTCCTAGCAATTCAAGACCCAAGGAGTCAGATGAAGAAGTGGTGGAAACTCAGAGGAGCAGCCGCAGGTATCCAGCAGCTGGGAAAGAGGTGCTGAAGAGCAAACAAGGAGTAGGTCAAGTACAGAGTGTGGCTCAGGTACAGCAGCAGCAAAAGGGAGCAAAAGAACTTGGCAGTGGCAGGAAATACAAGCCAGCAGGGAAGGAAGTTCTGAGGAAATTTCAAGGAGTGGGACAAGGAGCAGAGGACCTTAGTGACGAAGGGAGCCAAGGAGAGGAGAATGCTGATTCTTACACAGGTTTAAGAGTGCTGGTAGCTGGAGCATCTGGCAGAACAGGAAGGTAGGTTCTTCTTTTTCTTGTTCTAGTTCTTCTCAATTACGCTTGGTATTGCAATACACCAATTGCTGTCTAGACGCAGTCTGTCCACAGCAAAGATTATTTCCTTAACTGATGTTTCCCCTCCAGGATGATGATCTCTAAATTTCCTCTTGCCCACTTGAAATGTTTGCTACTGATGACTTCAGTGTGAATTTTTCCTTGAATGATGCTGCTTTACACAAAACAAAAGATGCACGAAATGTCTGGCAAATCTATGTTTCTGGGAATGGTGATGATTGCCACAAAGAATGAAGGGGATTAGTGTATGAAGAGCATACTCAAATCTGTGGGGAAGCAGGTTGATTGTGGAGAATTTGGTCAACAAGGGTGTGCCTGTTCGTGCATTAGTTCGCGATGTAAATAAAGCAAGGAAAATCAAGCAGTTGGATAATGCTGAGGTATGCTAGAAACACCCTTTACTACTTATCTGTGCATTTTTTGTGTGGGGTTTGAAATTCTTCTTGGTGCATTTATTTCCCTGTTCATTCCTTGTCTTGTGCATATTGTGTTATGCTAGTGGGGTATAAGGGAAGTGCCATTTTCTACTGTGGAAAGTGCCTACCATTGCAGTTGTGTGGAATATGAGAGTTGGGTAGAGAAGTGCAGCTCTGATGTCAGGAAGAATTTCTAACAAGTTTAGTGCATCCAGTTGGTGGTAGGTGATGTGTATAAATACGAAACTGTTAAGCAAGCGCTCGGAGATAGGTATGCACAAATGAACATGTCTGCCACTTCTTTTGAAAGTACGAAATCTTGATACTTAATGAAATGTTTGATATTCAGTTTGACTAGACATGTCAGTAGGTTTTACATTTTTGCACAGATTTTTGGGGCAATGCTAACATGTGCCAGAGAGTATTTCATTGAATGTATAAATGTTCTCCCCTCCAGGAATTGAGAAAAGTTGTAGGACTTTTATCAAGATGATTTTGAACTTTCATAGTGCATGGAAACCTGTGAAAAGTGTTGGCATTTTATAGATACCTGAATAAGTTTTCATGATCAATTTCTGGCTGCAGTAATGTGGTGATTTCTGCAATTGGACTTCAAGGCTTTACTCTTGACCTTCTGCAAACATATAAGGTTCACAATCTCCCTGCCATTTCATGTCATCACCACTTATGGGAGTTTTACAACAAGGAATGTCATCACTGGAGTTTTCGTCACTCATGATACAGATTTTAACTTGGTTACAAATATGTGGCTGCTTGTTGTGCAGACAGAATACGAGGGCGTGGTGAATTTGATTTCCGCTGCTAAGAATAATGGTGATGTTAAAAAGGTCTGTCAACAGACTTTTGTCAACTGAAAGTTATATGAGTTCAATACTAACAGAACCTATGTATTTGTGAAGTGGGTCTTGCGTAAAGATCTACATTATGAGGCCCCCCTTTTTTTAAATTTTTCTCTTTCTCACATTTGGGTTTTCTATTTTTCTGTGCAGTTTGTGTTCATTACAACAATTGGCCTTGGGTCATTTCTTCAGATCATTCCATTACTGTTTTGGTGAGCAATTCTTTCTCGTAATGGTGCAACAGAGGTGCATAACAAATAAGATGCACATGCTTTGAAGTTGGACATGGTGTTTCTCAAAGTCAATGACAGCTGTAGGTTCAGATAGTGCATAGTATCTTACAGTACTTGGACATGGTGTTTCTCAAAAGTCAATGATATCTGTAAGTTCAGATAGTGCACAGTACCTACAGTACTTCATACTCTGTTGAAATTTGAACCCGATTGCTTCCATTGTGATACAGGAAGCGGCAAGCTGAGTTGTTTCTGCAAAGATCTGGCCTTGACTACACAATAGTGAGACCTGGAGGTTTAAGAAACAACAGTGGAGTGGTATGTAGCAATTTCACACTCCTGGATGTGTGGCAGGAAGTAGAAATAGTAGTTTGTACTGCTGAATACACTTGGTAAGTGTTTTGTGTGTGAAAGAAATGAGAGTTTTGTCATAGAGCAATAAATCTCAGCAAGTCACCCATAATGTGGGAGGAACTAGAGATTGTTAGAAAAGGCAAAAAAATTCCAAAAGAATTTATTGTGCTGAGATGTGTTTAGTTGTGAACTGCATGGATTGCAAGATGAATTTGCTGGGTCAGTAAGCGTGTTCTGTTGGTGGATACAGAATGAGAGTGTGGAATTGAGACCTGCGGACACTCAATATATAGGAGGTATCAGCCGGAGTAAGGTGGGTAAACCTTAGATGACTTGCAGTACCTGCACATAGACAAACCTTCATGTTCCTCTATGGGAAAAAAAAATGTAGCAGGTTTTGGAAAGTGTGAGATGTTTGGAAAAGCAGGAGGAGGCTGAGAATCTATGTGGCCTAGTAACATGTTTGCTGCAGATCTATCCAAGTACTTGTTTTCAACAAGTGTGCGTTCTTGACAATGCAGGTTGCAGAAGTTGTTGTGACTGCACTTGTTACACCAGAATCATCTGAAAAAATTGTGGAGGTATTGAAAACCTTTCAGTACACATTCCTTTCTTCAAGTTCAATTCCTCCAAAACCCAGATCAAAAATTTTAATGCAATGTTGTTTTTGCAAGTGGTTTTTCTGCAAGGTCAAAATCATACTCTGTAATCTCTTTACAGAGAAATACGTCAAATGTGCAGAAGTTGAAAGGAACATTTGACAAGTTGAATTTACTTTTTGGAATTCATCCATTTTTCAGAAGCTACCTACATCCTTGTTGTTATGATGTTCCAGATCTCTCTGTGTGTGCTATAGTTTTTAGGGTTTATGTAAACAACAATTTGCTTGGCAGATCCTGACCGTTACTGCGTGCTCATGTACTGGGAGGTAACTGATATGTTTTTGGATGTATATGTGTACAATGTGAAATGGAGTGCAGGTAGTAGCAGGGAGTGGGCGGACAAGGCAAGCTATTGAAGATCAATTTGCAGCTATATGAGAGATTTTCTTCTGAAAGAGAATTTTGTATATGTGTTGTTGAGAGTTTGGATGAGCTTGTAGGTAAGGATGAAGATGGACAATCTGCATTTTTTTTTTGGGTGTTTAGTTGATTTGGTTTAATGAATAGAAATCTCCCATTCCTTGTATTTTGCAACAATTGAGATTTGTGGGGCGCTAGAAATTGTGCAATAATGTAACTCCCAATTTGTCCATGTCATTGGAGATGAGGATGTAGTTTGTTGAAATTATGTAGGTTGGGTGGCATGGTATATGTATTTCCTTTAGTACATTTATGTTTATCAAGCAAATGTGATTTGTAAATTTTGTGTTTGCCTTCACGGTGGTGTGTGGTATTATTTTGTTTCACTTGAATACAATAAAATAAATGCTGTTTTTGTACATGTAGTTTGTTGTATTAATAATGGTTAATATATTTATGGGTGAAAAGAAAATAATACCAACTTGTATGAAATGATTTACGATGGTATTGTTATTAGTATGGGCAATATCAAAATATCAAAATGTCACCATTAAGACTTTGACATAATAGATAATATGCAAATTTAACACATCATGTCAATTTTGATGCTTGAGTGTCCTTGCCAAATTTGTGTCAAACACAAAACACATTTTAAAATATAAATGAAAACATTAAATCTAATCATTTTCAAACTAATTTCAAAATCCAACATCATTCATCACATAATGATCACAAGAAGTGACAAGCTTTTAAGTTTGTCAAATGGTATTGGTGGCAATCTCCTAATTTGATAACAACTTAATGCTTCAAAATTGGATCATGCTTCTTGACTCCTAAAGATTAAAACTAGGAGGTAAAATCTTCAAAACAAGATACAACATGCTTCACATGTAGTTTTTAATCATGAACTTGCCAAACTTTCACACATTCACCCTTGTTCAAACTCTTACATGAGGCACTACTTCCCTTATAATTATATGTCTTCATGGAAAATTCCATCCCAATGACATTTCCCAAAAAAATCTCAAAGTTTCTTTGTTGCAATTGAGAGGTTGTGGAAACTCACTTCTTGAAAATTAACAAGTGCAAATGTTAGATGTTATTTAGGGTCTTTAATTATGAACTTCAAACATTGTAAATGAGTATGATTTCAAATCTAAGATTCCTAATCATTTGTAGTTCTAATGTTGGCATCTTTTACAATTAGAAAAGGCATATTGTTCCTCGACATGCAAATCTAATCACATAGGATATCAACTACACGAAGATTGTTGAAGATATGATCAAGTTGGATTATTTGGTATTTTTCATTGTTTTCATGATGTGTTGATGGTATGTGATAAACAAAAATAAAACCCCAACCTAACATATTCAAAAGACATCAATATGGGTTCAAATTCATTATATTTGTGATTGGTTAAGTGTGAGATAATTGATTTCCTATCCTTGCTCATTTAAAGAAATTTTACTTTGATGTTGAACAAAATGATCCATGATGGTTAATTGTTTTGACGAAAGATTGTAGAATGCAAAAAATTCACTTGGTGCTTTTCAATTATTTATTTTGTTTCAAGGATCGTTTCAAATAGTGTTTTTGAACAAGATTTCAAAAACAAAACATGAATTTGACATGGACAAAACAAGGCCACTAAGTTCACTAGAAAGGATAGTTATAAAATTAAAATAATCACCATTGATGAATTGGAAGAAAACCAATAAGGAGAAGCAAACAAGAATGCTGACAAGGAAGAAGAAGGAGAAAAAGGAAGGGAACAAGTGAAGGAAGAAGAAGATTAGAAAGAGATGAAACAATTAAGAGATGAAAAACTAGGTAAACAAAAAAAACTATAAATTTTGTTTACAGTTTTGAATTGTTGAATGCATGTGGCACGGGGAAAAAACTTCTAAGCTAAAATATGATGAAAACGAGGCAAAAGATGTGACATCAATTGATTTTGAACATACAAGGAAGACGCAAAAATAATGGCCACATTATTTCTAACATACAAGGAAGATGCAAAACTAATGCCCACATTAGGTTCTATCAACATTTGAATTTATGACATCTTCTATGATAGACACACATTGTCACTTCTTTTGATTTCTTTAATGACTTTTTCATCTATTGCTAGTAGTGGAATGTAAACAAATTGTTTACATACTATCTACAATCAATGTTTTATTTGAGTATTTGAAAAACTTTATATCCAATGTTCTAATTTGACATTTGCTTAAGAACCAAAACATGTTATTTGTAGGATGAATATGCTTATCTTTTGTTTTGTCATGTAGAGTGTCAATTCTTATAATATTATTTTGTTTGTTTGAAAAGTTTCACATTATTAGAAACCTTTGGCTATAATTTTTGAAATTTGGAAAAAATAAACATGATTACCAATGATTTAGGACAAAGATTTGTTGAAAGCAATTGCAATTGAGATGAAGATAATTATTTCTATTTAGTATTGTGGTTTTTTGTTGAATTTATTGCATATGTTCATGTAAATGGGGATCATGCAAAAGGGATTTTGATATGTGCAACATAAATATTGTTTCCCCCATCATCAAGCTTAATATTAAATTGGTTACATTAGTTGGAACAAATGGTTTGTGGAATCACTATATCATTTTTGGATCATTGATGAAGATATGTTAAATATGATGTTCAACAATATGGTATATCATGTGATTGTTTAATTGTGTGATAATTTTAAGTTTTTCAAAAACATTATACCAACAAGTTATCATTTGTGCCCTACTTATCTTTATTTTTAGACCATGCCATGATTTCTCCTCTCCTTAATTCAAGATCCATTTGAAAATTGTTCGATCCATTTCTAAATGTCAAATAAACAACAATGGTATGTCGAATGAACAACATAATGACCTATCAAAAAATTTGCAATTTATTTGGAGGTAACTTTATAAAACATATTTTTTTCATTTAAGAGCAAGGAGGGCATTTCATTTTTTGTAAAGCCCCCTTCTTGTTTGCCTCGTTTTCTACATTTTTGGAAGGTCATTTTGTTTTTTGTAATGCCCCCCTCCTGTTTCACTTCAGTTTCTCCATTGAATTTTTGGCAAGTCATTACGTCAAGTAAAACCCTCAATTGAAGGTATTACCAAAATCAAACCTGCATTTGGTTATCACCTCGTGTGCCCTTATTTTGGTAATGCCCTTAACTTAAGGTTTTACCCTACACATAAACTCCATGTAACATGAAGTCCATTTTGATAAGTGAATGTCAAATATGCAAATTATTAGCACAATTTAACACAAAGCATAGCATGCTTATGCGGATTACACATGTATTTGCTAAGTATGTTCAATAAACAAATTAGTTCATTTGGCACGAACTTTCTTTCCATGTTCATTTGACATCTCATTATCAAATATGTTAATTTAATCAACAAAATGTGCATTGAACATTTGAAAGTTTATTTTGACAAGTGTATATTTGCATTGCACATATGTAGGTATGTTAAATGAACAATTGTTTAGTTGACATGAATTTTCTTTCCATGTTCATTTGACATCTCCATTAGCCTTTTTTCTTTTGGTGAAAAATCGTCAAAAGGTGACACAAAAATGGGCCCTTCGACACACTTGCTTTAAAATGTGGGCCCTAAATCCTAAAATTTCACCTAAAGCAATGGTCGCCAAGTGGCAAGATCATCAAAACCTCACTACCCTCAAACCCTAATTCGCATTTTTCTCTCCCACAACTACCACCCTCTTTCACTACTTGTGTTGCCATTGCATATGTGTTTTTGCCACACTAACTACATGTTTTCCATCTCCATCACCAATTTTAGCAATGCATTCATAGCAAAAAATTGCCAACACCACTTTTAGTACTAATTTTTTTTAGGGTAATAGATAGGCCGAGATTATTACTAATTTGTGATTTTGTAAAATTTGAAAGCGGTATTATTTTTGTAGAATTCGAAAGTACCATAAGAATTCCCACTACAATGATTCTTCTTTTTAGTGTCCATTTTGATTTTCCAACAATTCCAAAATCCATGGATTCTAATTTCTAAGAACTTGTGGTTTAAAATGAGAGAGATGTTGTATAAGCATCGGAGTTATGAGAGCTCAACAGAATTTGCAACACATTAGCAAGTATGGAACTCAAAGTGGCCAACCACCAAAGTTTTGAAAAGTTCAAAATCCAAATTCGATAATCAAAACTTGGAGGCATTTCTTTCATTGCACACTACTCACTACTCACTACACATTACTAAATGTTTAATGTTCACTAGGATTTTGCAACTTGTAAGCATTTAGACTTAGGGTTGAGGGGTGAATTATTCTTTTGATGTTCAAACTTCAAGTTTTTTTTCCAAATCGATCTTGAAATAAGGTGTTCCTTGTGAATCATGATTTAAGGTTTGAGAACCAAGGGGTTTCTTTTCTTGAAATAATCACATTTTGAATTTCTAAATTGAACTTGGGGTTTTGCATTGCAAAAGATTGATCTTAAGGTTTGGGAGTCAAGACTGGTGGTTTTTTATTTTCTGATCCATATTCCAAAATTCAAAATTACAAGAGTGGTGATTTAAGGATCAAGTTTCAAGAGTCAAGAGTTTCTTTATTTTCTAAGTTCTGAATCTTGATATTCAAAAGGGGTTTGGGTTTTTTTAATTTTTTGATTTGGAACAAAAAATTGCACTTGGAAGTTAGGAATTAGGAATTCTTGATATTTAAAAAAGGTTTGGGTTTTTTTTAATTTTCTAATCCAGAACCAAGAATTGCACTTGGGAGTTGGGAGTTCTTGATATTCATAAGGGGTTTGAGCTTTTTTAATTTTTTAATCCAAAATTGATATTTGCATAGTTTGGGAGTCGAAACTTTTTTATACTCATTTAGATTTTAGGGTTTTTTTAATTTTTTGATCCAAAATCTAGAATTACATTGGGGAATTGGGACTTCTTGGCATGCATTTAGGGCTTAGGGTTATTTAATTTTTTGATCCAAAACCCAAAATTACATTTGGGATTCAACAAAGGTTGATATTCACTTTGGGTTTAAGGTTTTAAAAAATTTCTAATCCAAAATTCAAAATTGTATTTTGGAATTGGTGATTATATTCACAGCGAATTTGGGGTTTTTTTTTTTGGATCTAGAATCCAGTTACAACTTACAAGATCGCCCTTCCATAGATCCTGAAAAATTTAAAAGTCAAGCCAATATTCTCTATTTCTTCACCCCTTTTTAATGGAACTACAGTAGCCTCCCGCCTAAGTATGCACATGTTTAAGTACGCATCCCAATAAAGTACGCATTATTTTTTCGAAAAAATAGGGTTCAAATTTATTTAGTTCAACATGTCATGGATTGTCATTTGGCGCAAGTTTTGAAGATTCTTACATTTGGCTTTCAAGGTGATAGCTCGAACCTTACTTTGAAATGATTCAAACAACTTTCTAAGATCATCGAATGTTTCCTCAGCCTCTTCTCGAACTTTAGAGCAGAGCAACTGATCCTCTATATCAACAACTTGCTTATAAAGTGACTCAAATCCCTTAAATACAATGGTGTTTCCTAAACCCGAACTTGACGCTTGAGAGGTAAGAATATCATCATCATTGTCATCGTCTAGATTCTCTTCGGCAATCTTCATTGTCTGCAAAAGCTTTTCAACGTCTTCCAAAATTGCAATTGCGAATTTTTCACTGTTTTCATCGTCGACATGAACAAATTCTTCAAGCTCGTCTTGCCCAACAGAAAGATTTAAAGTTGCAATAGCTTGTGCAACTTCGGTCACTAAATCTTCAATCTCGTTCATTACTTCCTGATCGGCTTCTAATGTCATTATTTTCGCCTTGATAAATGCATTTTTGATAGAGCTTGGTGACACGGATTGCCAAGCTTCTTTGACATAACTTGCAGTATCGAGCAGGTAAGTTGGATTTCCGTATGCAACTCCAGCAGCACCACGTCGTAATCTCTGCCCCTGCATTTTCTTTCGAAGCTTCGCCTCCTCATCCAATTCATAGAAGTCAAGAACATCCTTGAGGTAGAGATATTTGAACCTCTTGAGAAGAATACGTGTGAAGTGTACTAGCCTGCAACTAGTTGCAATTCACCTCTTCAAGTTCAGTGTTTGAAAATCAGTTAGTAAGTGGAAGCAGCTCAATTTTGAGCCATACCTTGTCTTTGTTTCTTATGTGCAGGAAAGTTTCAGACCAACTTGGGGAAGGCATGGGCTGCAGAGATTATACGCAGACGGAAACAAAGATTGAAGGAGCCTCTTGAGTAAACCTTCTGTGGGGGGTAGGACATAAATGGTTGCAAACAATAGTGGTAGTTTCAGTGTGCAAAGAATTGCACTGCAAACCAAGGCAGAGTGCTAAAAGGAGCGCCGCAGTTACGAGACATGGTGGAAAGGGGAGCTATAGTGGCAGCAGACGTCTGTCTACTGGGTGTAGCCGAGCAGAAAGTTGAGATTTTTTGCTTACCAGGGTTTGTGGAAGATCGCCGGCAGATGTGTTTCTCGCGTGGCAGTCCGTCGTGTTTCTTCCTTCACATGCATGTGCTAAGAGAGGAAGGCAACAGAGGAGGGAAGAGGAGCAAGAGAGAGAACAACAACGACAGGCACCCCACTCTTGGTCTGTTTTTTCACTCCTACGACTCATCAACCAGCTCTTTCAATTAACCAGGAACCCTAAAGTTTCTTCTGTGACTCTTTCAACAACGGGAATGTTGTTTTTTCTGTCTCTATCGGTGCTCCCAACTCCTAAAAGAACTTGGAGTTCAATACCTAAACGGAGGATTTGTTGGTCTAAGTGCGCACCTACCGGCTAAGTACGCACGTTCCTCCCAAGTTCAAGTTGCATACTTAGGCGGGAGGCTACTGTACCTGGGGGGTTGGTGGCTATATCATGTGAATTTATTTCCTACCTATGCTTTGTGTCGGTTTAATTCCTTGGAGTTAGGCATTCCTAAATAGGCAACCCTTGGCTCTGCCTCATGCTGACACTTATTATGGGAACATGGGAACACCCCACTCCTGTCGTTTTACCCTATTCTATAATAGTAACAAAAGGAGTATGTATTTGAAGGGAGCAAGGTACTTTGTTTTAGGGAATTGGGTACTAGAGACTTAAATTCGTTTGGATGTGTACAGATTTCTTCCGTTGGCTTTTGGTGTCTTGTTTCATTTTATGTGCAATACCCAATTCATGAAACCCTGCCAACTATAAATTAACCAAAGCACCTAAAAAGGGGGAAACAAGGAACAAAATCAAGACTCACATCCAAGAAGACAAATGAACCACCTAAGAGGGCAAACCACAAGGGGAACTTCAAGTTCCTGAACCCCTCTAATTGTGAGAAGGATATCAAATAAGGAAAGGGGAGAACCTCCTAAAAAGACACCTAGCCTAGACAAACCCTCACTAACTACAATAACATGTTTCAAAATATAGACCATTTGTGCACATTGTAATGCCACTAACACCTTCTATTTATAAAATGTGCGCAAAACTAAAAAAGGAGGGTTTGCAATGCCCTTTGTTCCCCGCGCCATGTTGGCACATTGATGAAGAAATTCATCCGCTTATTGGTGTAGACATTTGAAAACCTCTATAGCTAGAAGGATAAACATGTCCATTGGGAATTGATTGTGATAAAAATCGTCCTTTGCTTAAATTGCGACTATTACAACAAACTTGCGAAAAAAAAGCAACCCACGAAACCAAATGAACTTGAACATGAAGATTGCAAGGTAGGGGGTAGGAGGACACGGGTTTGCTCCGCGAAACATGAAATCCTACATTTCTTGCAATGACAGCAAAAGCATTTCGCACAACATCATGTGAAGTCATCCTCTCCCCAAGTGCCAATGTGCGGACACAATTGACTAATAGCACAATGTTAATTCGACAACATGAAGATTACAAAGTAAAGGGTAGAAGGACATGTTTCTATTTTCACGAAACATGAAATGCAAACACCATTGACTAATAGCACAACGTTGATTCAACAACACAAAGATTGCGAGGTAAGGGGCAAAAGGACATGGGTTTACTCTTGCGAAACATGAAATCTTGCATTTCTTACAACGATCACAAAAATATTTTCCACAACATCATGCAAAGCCGTCCTTTCCCCACCATGAACATAGTGAAAAAGGTGGATCCCCATAAAACCCAAATACTTGTGATGGATAGATATGTTTCTAAGTTTAATTTTTGTTTAGTGGTGAAGAAATTAGATTTCAAAATTAAATATTTTTATAATGTGTTCAAAATTGGGGATGTACACCCAAACAAAAAATTAAATGACTTGGAAACCTAAGGTGAACATTGTAAAAAGGGAAAATCATTTATTTGGGAGAAATTTAGAAATTTATTGATTTTGAATGAATTTTAATTTTCAACTTGAATTTGATGTTTTTGTGCATGCATGGAGTAAAACCTTTGAATGGAAGCTTGAAATCAAAACTTTGAAACAAAACTAGCATATGAAGGAAGGTGAAACAAACAAAACTGTGAGAGATTATTAGAAAGAGGGAAATAGTTGAAGAGAGGAACCTTCTTATTTTCAAAAAGAGGTCATTGGAGATAAAGAGGTGGTTGGAGAGAAGTGTGTGTGCATATAAGGTTTCAGAAATATGCCAATTTTTGGAAACAACAAAAAAAACCATGAGAAACATTTCAAGGATTTCAATAGCATGTAAGTAAATAGCCTAGGTAGGCCCATCACAAACTTCTTGGACCATCAATTGGTAATAGTAAACTCATTACAAACTTCTTGGATCACAATTTGATAATAGTAATCACGTGATTTTATTTTTTTAAAATAGTATTGTTCAAACATTAATGCCATGCATTTAAAACAAGTGTGAAGCATGTATAAGTAAGATGTAAATTTTTCATCTTGTTTATATGTGTTTCATACATGTTTTAAATGCACAGCATGTGTGTTTAAACAATCCAAACTTATGAAAAAATAAATTTCACACAACTAATATTGTCAAATCATAATTCAAAAAAATTGTAATAAAATTGTAACAAAGGAGAGAAAATAATTTAGGTAGGCAAGCATGTAGGTAGATAAATTGGGGCCTAAGAAAAAAAATAGGCAACCTAGGTAGGCAAATAAGTAGGAAGGAGGGTAGGTAACCTAGGTAAGCAAGTAGGTTATTAAGTAGGTTGGGGGCTTAGGTAAGAAGGTAGATAACAAAGGTAGGCAAGTAGGTTCATAAGTAGATCGTTACTTAGGTAGGTCCGTAACTTTAGGTAGGTAAACCCTTAAGTAGGCAAGGTGTTTATTTTGTCTAGATGTAATTTATAAAAAATGCCCATGTATTCATCCCTTCTTTTGAATTTGGGTCATAATTTGTGAAACTTTAATTATATCTACAAATGCAAAGTGGAATGCCTAATTAGGTTGAGGAAGAACACAAAATTCAATGTGACTTTAAGAATATCTCAATAAAGATATCCATAAAGTGAAGAAAACACGATATTAATATCTTGTGTTCAATCATTAAAAGGGGTGAGATTTAAAAAGATAGTAAAAAAACATATTGCATTATATGGTAAGGTAGAATCCATTAATGAGGCATTGGGAACATTGTTGATTAAATTGGTTAGTGCAAATAAAATAGATTGGGACATGAACATGTAATAATATTTTTGTTTTCATATAGAAAAACGTACAAAGTAGCTATATGATATACACTATACTAGCTTGTTTATGGGTTACATCCTTTAATGCCTACATAGTACATCTTATTAGTAATCAATAGTGACCATAGAGAAGGGAATCATGTGAGAGTTTTAACAAGTAAATTTCAAAGTTATAAAAGCTATAGGAAAACAATCTATAATCTAAGGTGAAATTAGGAACACAACAATAGAATAGGGCTTTATGGAGTCAACAAAAAATATATAGAAAAACAATTCAAATTTGCTGATTTTGTTTTTTGGTTTCCAAAGGGGAGTAAGTCACATCTTGGGAAGTTCATTAAGAAATGGTTTGGACCATATAGAATATAGTATGTGTTGTTTAACAATACGATATTGTTAGTGGCATTCACTAATTTTGAACCTAATCTTGTGTTGGTTGATATTAACAAATTGAAATCGTATAAATTTATTGAATTTGAGGTGCAAGATTTGAAGTACATACATTGATCTACTAGGAAGAACCATAGACAACAAATCAATCACAAACATGAGTCGAGAATGATATTAATATAGACAAAGATGCAGATGATGAAGTAGTGCCACAATAACCATAGATGAGGCATGATAGCTTGGCAATCACAACCACAGAAGAATCAATGAATTTAGCAACTCAATTAGTTAACTTATTGATGAGTTGGGACATATCATAGTACACATGGTGGAAAAAACGAAGGATGAATGGACAAGTGGCTATGATGGCATATGGATGAATGAAGAAGATAACAACACATCTGGACCATTGATGGACATTAATTCCTCCACATGGACGAATAAAAGAAAAGTCATTATCAATTGAATGGGGTGCTCGAAAAAGTGATTATTTAATATAAAAATGATAGGGTACCCTAAAAGAAAAAATAGGAAGAGGGAATGGCCATTGAACTTTTTGGCATTCAAAGTTTCTTGGCAATGTATTTGTGTTTTGCGTTTGCAATGTGGGTTGCAACATGAATGAAGAGAGTGCATTTGAAAAATTATAAAAAATAACAAGAGAAGAAGCATAGAGAGTTGCAAAATGTGAGAGAGTGTAATTTGACATTTTTCGCAACAACTCATTTTTTATGTGTCTCTATAAATATTTGGAGAAGGTTTTTTTGATGGAAATGTACAATTAAAGGTGGATAACATCCTAAATTGACATAATGTTGTGAAATTGGTGCACATATCAATAATTTAATTGTTAATTAAAGTACATTTTAAATTTGCAAAAGCGTGTCACAAACATTGTAATGTAAAAAAAGGACTAAAAAATACTAGTTTTAATGGGAATTTGTCCATGAAACTTTGCACATACAAAGAAACCACCATAATGAATAATCTTCCACATCAAAAATTTCAATTTGTCATAAAGTGAAGAAGTTTATATTAAATGATATATAATTATTCAATAGTACATTACATGTTATTATAATGTTGATGATTATGATTTTTTAAGTTGTAAAGTTTTCTTCCACTAAAGATGTAGTTGGGTTGAGTGTTGTTTTTGTCATTTTATAAAAATAAAGTGGAAATTTAAAATTAATGAAAAATAGTATTATGTTGTTAAATAGGGTGTTTTAAACAACATTTATAAAATTATTGGTGTACATTTATGTAAAGACACAATTATGAATTAATTTCATATTCATGGTTTATATAATTGGTCTCATTTTTAAAGCCCAAATCAATTTAATGTAATTTTAAAAAGAATTCAAAATGAGTGAAATTTTATGTGTTACTATTTTTGACACTAGATGTATTTTTCGTTTTGACACCAAATGTGTACACCATACCATGGAAACACCCTAGGACCTAGTGTAATAGTGGAAAAACTAGTGGAGATTCTAGATTCAAGTGATGAGAAGGATGAAATAATATTGGTGTAGAACAATAGTTAATTGCAACATCACCATACGTTCATGAGACTACAAAAATTACATTAAAGGAGATGTAGCCACAAATTGTATGGCAAGAAGTCATGATGTCTACCCCACCATTTCAACCAAGTTTGGAAAACTTACTAGACTCTAGAACTAAGAGGGATTAGGATTCTGGATGAAAGAAGATTATTTTTCATCAAAGAGAATTACTCCAAATAGGTGGAGCGAATAAAAATGTGGAAGAAGATGGGAAAGGGAGAAGAGGCCTAGGCTAGTAAGGTAGGTTTAGTCACATTGCTAGACATTGAATGGAAAGAACTAGACCATGACAATCTGGTAGAATTTCTGAACACTTTTGTGATTAAGGGGTCTGAGATTTATTTGGGAGGAGAGGTATAGTGTATGTCAATGGAAAACAAATAATAATTGATGCATTTGGAGTTTGTCAAAGTGGGTGTGTCGAAGATCCAAAGGGATAGGTGATCAAGATGTTGATAGAAGAGTTGTTGTTTAGTCTAATATAAAGCCTCCATACACAAATGTAGATTAGTGGAATATTAAGAAATGTAGATGTCAATTAACATTACATACCAAGCTATAATATTTGTGGTATACCGAAAGGAGAATGTAAATTACATGAGCAATAGGAATGCACTAACATTCATGAAAGTGGAGGAAGGATTTGTGGTGGATAAGACATGGATTATGAATTATTGTGTAGTGAGTTGGATAGATGGACCAAGATGCAGGAAAAGATGCAAGTGGATGAAAACAAGAGGACATAAAAAAAAACTTGTCATTCGACATTAATTTTGGAAAGGTTATTCAAATACATGTTTGAAGAAAATTTTGGGGTTATAGTGAAGAAGACAAAAGAAACCTAGAAAAATACAAAAAGAACCAAGGAAGAAATGCAACAAAATTTGGATAGCAAGAAAGGAGCATCAAGGGATCTCCATGGACTATGGAGAAAAGAAAAAATCGAGTTCAGATTTGAAAAGGATCAAAATAGATAAAGAAGTCAAAGGAGGATGTCAAACCCCATAAGTATATGCAATGGAGTACTAGATAGCTTAGAATCATAATCCCAAAAGTGGTTACACACCATATTCCTTCTAAACCATAGAAGATAACAACTTAATCCATGAGCAACAAAGGAAAGAGTAGCTACAACATGAAACGAAAGTAGAGTATTTCACCACAACTGGGAACAACAATTCAAGCACAAAACCATTAGATACAATGTGATGGAATAGATGATCTTTGGGTACATTCACAAAGGTAGGAGCCATATGAATTGTAACTAGTGCTTTGTTTTTCATGTTTTTGTGTCAAAAATTATATTAATATTGCACATTTCTTTTATATGTTTTGATGATAATGTTTTTAATATATTGTGGAAACATGTGCAATAATTTGAAATGAATATGATGAAATTTGAATTCTCAAAAACATTGATTAATCATTATAACTAGTGCTTTATAGTGCTTTTATTACTTGAAAAAACTCATAAATGACCCTTAAACGACTTGAAAATGACATAATTTTTGAAAGATTCTTAAAACACATATTCACATAAAAATATAATGTAACATATTTTTTAATCAAAAGGACTTTCTTATGACTTTTTGCGATTTACAAATTGAATATTCCTAGTATATATCAAAAAAAAATTAGAATAAGTAATCACTGAAGTCCTTATTAAGGGTGCACCCCCGACTTCTTATTTTGTGAATGTACCCATTTGTGATTATCATGCACAAATGGAGGTTCATGAAGATGTTATAATGGATGTAGAGGTAATATAAGCACAAATAAATCAATAATAGCAAAAACAACCTAAGGTACCATAGATGGTTTTACTAGAACCATCCTTCAATGATTATAAACTAGATGCAATATTAATACCACAAAATAGACTAGGGTTAGCAAAAGGGAAAACTTTGGAGATTGGTCAAGAGCTATAGATGTGGGAGAGGGTGCTGTCATCAAGAGGCAAATCTAAGGAGAAAACACCACATAACCTTACACCCAAACTTGTAGAGGATATGGCAACTGATGTTTTAGAGAACAACAAAATTGTCGAGATGTTTTAAACAATGGTTATAGTTAACTTGAAGATGGGAAATTTGGGTTTAGAGGTGTTGTTATTAAAAACTAGATTAGTCACAATGGAAGGAGAGAGACATGGATCATTTAGGTAGATGTAAAAGGAGCAATAAGACTATGAGGAATATAAGAAGCAAATGGGTGGTTGGAAGAAGCAGAAAATGGAAATGGAGGAGAGAATGAATGCTAAAATGTTAGATTGACCATAGATAATAAGGACCTGAAAATTAAGAGGTTGGTTGAATGGATAACTTTATAGAAAAAATGCTAGGAATTGAAAAAAAAGAAAAGGATTGGAACGAAACGAAAAAACAATACCAGAAGATAATGATAGACTATAAACATAAGAAGGAAGGATTGGAAAGGGAGAAGGAACTCTAGTCACAAGAGTAGGAGACCATGGATAATATAATTGAAAACATGTTTTTATAGTATCTATAGATGAAGTCTATGGTTGTAGGAGGGGAATTTCGTCAACAATAGCTAGAAGAGGAGAAGGAGAAAGCAATTTTGGAAATGTTAGCATTACAAAAGGAGATGTTAAAAACCAAAAAAAAGTTTGGTGATTTGTTGGAGAGGTACAAGGATTTGGATCTTGTGTATGTTAATAACAAATTAAAGGAGTATGAGAATTTGGTGCAATATGAACTATACTATGTACCAAATGATAGATGGAAGATTCTAATGCTGAATTGGATGAATGATGGGAGCTGGTGGAAGTGCAATTCAAGGAAAAAATGTATAAGAATTTGGTTGCACACAAGAAGGATAAGGACTTGTATCAAAGGCATTTGTCTACTTTTATGAATGCTTTTCCAAACTTTCTATATAGGAATTTAAATAGTTCAGAGCCATCTAGTCTAGAACATGAGGTAGAGGAAACTAAATGTAGTGGAATAACACATGAGCAATAACAGGAGGAACCACATGACTTCAAAGGAGGAGGACAAGATCCTTAAAATGAGGAGATTGAGGAACAAATACAAAAAATTCCTATACAAGACAGCTAATGACATTGGTGAATAGAGGAAGCTAGTTGGAAACATAGAACATGTGGTGGAGAACATATATGAAGAAATACAAGGTACAACAAAACCATTATTTGAAGTTTTAGTTATTCAAAGCAATAGATGAGGATACCATAGGAGTAGGTGAAGACAACAATATTAACAATTTAGGATGAGCAAATCTAAACACAAATGGTTAACAAATTGACTTGAAAAACATATTTTGTTTTATTGTAACAAGGATTTTGAAGATGAAATCTAGAATGGAAGGAGGGTAATGTTACTAGGTGAATGGTAGAGATTCAACAAGGTAGGATGAAGATGGTTGATTAATTGGATAGGATTAAGACATTTCATTAGTTTAATTTTCAAATTACTTTTATAGGGAAAAGACTTAGGATGTAATTCTGGACTTTAATGATGATTAAGAGATTATTTTTTTACACATACATAAAATTAGAGAGTTGTTGGAAAATATAATAGAAACACAATATGTAGTTTAAAGTTTTGTTGGGTTATGAACCATAGATTTTCCTATTTTTCATTTTGGATTTCTACACTTCATACTATAGATGTTTGATATGTTCAATTCTAGGTAAAGAAAGTAGTAGAATATTGATGAAAGAATAATGAGTCTAGGGTGCAATCATACTAACATGTACCATTCACAGTCCTAACTACTGCCCAATTTTTTGAACTTTGGATTGTAATAATAATAATAATAATAATATAAATAAAATTTTATTGTGAATACATTATGTACATATCTTAAAAATTTGAAATCAATATAATGAGTGAAAATAATGTATAAAGACTTTTAAAACTTTGTAACCACTACTTAAAAACTACCTAAAAGTAACTTCAAAATAGTTTTGACATTAAAAGCACAATTTGGAAATATTTTTTTGTGACATATTTTCGGATATTTTTTAATATACACCTTAACACAATAATATTATTAAAATAATTTTAAATATTTTAAATGTTTTTTGAAAGACATATTAAATTTTCTTAAAGAATATTTTGTAAAAAAAACAATGGTCTAAGGGGGCACGTGTGGTTCCTTATAGCATGGTTGGGCCTTCTACTCTAAAACTATTGTGTTTTCTAAATGAATTATCATATATTTTGATTATTTAAGATAATAAAAAATTTGGGAAATAAGAAAAAAAATTATAATAAGAAAATTGTGTGAATATAGTCTACATAGGAATTAGAATGAATAAAACCATAGATTGTGTATATTGTAAGTACTTTAGAAAATATAATTTGTATTGTTTTGTTAATAGACGAAAAACGATTTTGAGTAAAATTTGTGCCTACTTGAATATTTAAAGAACAACCAAGAACAATTATAATAAAATTATGCGAATTATTTTTGTTTTCATTTCTTATTTTCAAGTTTTTCAAGCCAAACATGTCATGTTGCAACCTTTTATGTTGTAGTTGCTATGATTTGGGACTTAAATATGAAACCCTAAATTATTTTCCATATTATGTTTTAGCTTTTCAATTATTTTTTATTATTCTGATTAGTTTTTCTATTTTGCAAGAATCATGTTGTTTGCATTTTGATTGTTTTGTTTTGTTTTGTTTTGTTTTTTTTTTGTAGTTTCCAATTTCTTACAAGAGGTATTGGATGGTTGATAAGGTAGAAGTAATAACAACATATTGTGGAATTAGGTAAAACACATGCTATTCCATTTAATATTTTCATAGATGCGAGGTATCATTAAATGAAAGTTGCTAATGATGAAGTAGTTCTAAGATTTTCAACAATTTGTTTTGGTAAAATAATCAAAAAGTCAAATGTGCTATTTGTTGAAAAGGAGTGCATCTTGAGCTAAACAATGTGTTAACCTACCTTTCCATCTAGCCTGAACTTACGATTTGGATATTTTTACATGCAAATTATTTTTTAATAAGAGGGTGCTCTAAACTTCGTGTTTCGAATTTTGATGAATTTAATTTGATATCCTTACTTAATAATGTTGTTTTGAGGTTTTGTCAAGGTGTTTCCAAAAATTGGAGGATGGACATAACTCGTTGTTTTATAAATTGGCATTGGCTTGTAATTGATTGCTCGATTTTTGATGTGATTGAGATTTTTAAGGACCTTGCTCGTTGAAGTCCATCTTAGTGGTTTGTTGAGAAATTAAGTTCACATCCATTGTGTTTATGCCTTAAGCCTAAGTGGAAGGCTTTTGATGAGGTATGGTTTACGATTATTCCTATTGGTTGTAATTAGGTTTGTCTCATTATGGACAAGTTGATTGTTGATTTCCTTGATTTAGGCAAAAAAATGTTGTTGAACAAGATGGGTCAATGTGTTGGAATTACATGAATGGAAAAGGTGCTTGTACCTCATGAGTATGGTTTGGAGGTAACAAGGCATAATGACCCTATTTCATATGGCAAATAAGTTTTAAAACTTAAATTAAAAAAAAAAATTGGTTTTTTTGTTTGAATTGTTTGATGTTTTTTTTGTAGTTATAACCAAATTGATAAAGCATTTATGTGATAGAGCAATGTAGTGGATTATTTTGGGCAAGTTTAAATCTGGCCGATTATTATGTTTTGAAGAGGCTTTTGATGAGGAGAAGGCTACCTATGAAAAGATGAATGTAGGTGGAGAAGAGGTAAGTAATTTGCTTTCTTATGTTTTTGGTTTTTTGGTGTTTGTTTTTTTAATACATTTTTTGATTTTGCAAGTTTGTAATGATTTTGTTGGAGAAGAGCATTTTGATTCTAGAGTTGGTGTTATTAATGTTGTGTTTAATGGTGTGGTAGGAGGTTCTTATGTACTTCGAGTTCATAAATTTTCCATTGTTGTTGCATCTAAAAGATGTCCTTTTGATATCCTTATCAGGGTTCCTTCTTTTAATTGTAGTGTTAGTGTTGCCTTTGTAGATCAAGAGAAGATTATTAGTCCAGTTCTTAGTGTTGGTTCTATGGATTGAGAGAAAAATGTGGTGCAAGTTGCAGATTTTGGCATTGGCGGATTTGGTGCATTTGGATTTATGATGGATTTAGAAGATTCATCTTGGAACACCATGTTTGAGAAAGAGCTACCCAAGTACAAGGATTCATTGGATACCATTTTTCCACATTTGGAAAAAATTGCCCTATTAGCATTACATATGTAGTTGATCTTAGTCTCTCCCCACCTTAGGAGTACCAAATGGAAAAGACAAGGTTTAATTTTGGTTCATTTTGGATGCTTCATATTTTCGACAAACTTCATTTGATTACTTGGATTCCTTGTTTGTAACACTTGCATATAAAAGATCAAGGGGAAGATATGTGGAAAAGATGTAAAAATTAGGTGAATGTTTAGGATCCATGAGGATGTCCGAGGTCTTGTGTTGGGTTGTTGGGAATTTGGGTCATTACCATGATGTTTGTTCATGAAGGGGAGGTTCGGAGGTTTTTTGGAAGTTGAACCCTTTGGGTTTGAATTGTTTTCATAAGTTTTCATGGGATTTGGGATTGGGTGAGTGGTATCCAATACACATGAACAATGAAAGAGTTGATCCACAACCTTCCTTCTTATGAATCCTTTCATTTGTGTAGCCTTCCCTCTTATGAATCCTTTCCTTTGTGCATCTGATATCAATAGCTGATCCACAACTTTCTCTTTTTATGAATCCTTTGTGCATATGATTTTAGCGTAGTGAGTGCATATTTAGAATTTTGACCTTGTGATCTTGAATTTGTAGTTTTGCCACTTTGACAAATTAAAAAAATCAATCTTTTTTTTCTATGTGTTTTGCCTTGTAGATTTTTGGCCTTAGAAAAGTATTTTCAGACACTGAAACAGAAAATAAAAAATTGTAAAAGTAATTGTAAAAATGAAAAAATACTAATGAAAATAAATAATAGAAAAATATATTAATTAAATGATTTGAAATGGAATGAAGAAATTAAAAATGAAATAATATTAATTAAAGAAATACAAAATAAAAAAATTAGAAAGAAAAAATAAAATTAGAAAAGAAAAAACAATTTCAAATTAGAAGAAAAACATCCTGTTGGGTACCTTCTGGCCCGCTGAAGTTACTCTGACAGGCTGTCAGAGAATTCTTCAGCCAAGAGAGGGTACTAAAAATATAAAGGAAAAAAGTGGGGATGCGTTCCGTGTAGGGTAAAGCCCTAGGTCGAGGGCATTACCAAAATAAGGGTGCACGAGGCGGCACGAGGCGACACCCCAGTGCAGGGCCCATTTTGGTAATGCCCTTGACTGAGGGCTT
>Ga0209611_10003039_pt1 | contig 29354 bp, 17 predicted proteins | sample S1TSphgellanicum_3_FD_187693 | JGI IMG/M metagenome (GOLD analysis project Ga0209611, IMG submission 187693) | Host-associated microbial communities from peat moss isolated from Minnesota, USA - S1T2_Fc - Sphagnum magellanicum MG (SPAdes) (version 2) | ecosystem: Host-associated > Plants > Peat...
ATAATGTTGCCTTTGCGGTTCCTTTCGGTCTCTTTCATGACTCGTCCTTGTGGTTTTCAATGTTGTCTTGTATGCTTAGAGGCGTGTCGGGGTGGCTTGTTATGGACGCGTGCTTTAATTTCAAAGGTGGTGTGTCCATCCTATCAACCTATCCATTATCCTTTTTCAATTTTTTTGTATTTTTTGGTCTTGTGGGGGGGGGGTAAGCATTTGTCCATTTGGTTTGTGGTATTTGATGCTTAACTTCTTTAACACCAATGGCAACTTTTGGTTTTCCCTAGCTAATGTACGGTTAGTTGCACAACAACAAAAAGGGGGTTGTTATAAGCGACCCAATGTTTGTCGAGCACCTTTTTTTGCATGCTAAGTTATATTTTTGCATCTCGCCTTTCAAATAATTGCAACATCTCCGCCAAAGGTTTTTAAAAAAAAAATCTAAATTTCAAAGTCCAAAAACTTATGTGACTTTTTATATTGGAAAACAAACCCCCCAATCGAGAATATCAAACTTTTGAAAAATATTTTTAACACCCCTAAATGCTTAAATGAGTGTGACAATATAACAATTAGTGAAAGTGTTCCGATTTAAATGAATTTTCAGCATTTTTAATTTTTTTTTCCCAACATTCAACAACTTTTTCATTGTATTTCAAAACATTATATATGTATGTATGTATGTATGTATGGATGGATGAAGAACATTCATCTAGTTCTGAAAATGAAACTACAATTGTCTCCATTTCAGTTCTGATTCCACACATAAATAAAACCAGAAATTTAACATAGGTTATCAATATCAATATGAATATCAAAAAAGGGTATAAGTAAGTTATCAAATAATTTAAAAATTGATTAATTTAGATGAAATTTATGGGATTAATAACCACCAAATTAACATGCAAGTTTAGCACTGGTTATATGGTATTTAAAACTGGAAATAATGATTTTTATTTTTATTTTTAAATTTTTTTTTTGTATTGATACTTAAAGATTGATAACCTACCTGGATGAGCCATCTGGATGAGAATTGGCTCATCCAGGTAGGTTAGTAGATTTTGAAATTTCAATATTAGGTGATTATCGACGGAATCACTTATGGAAAAATTTTAAAAAGAGAGAGAGAGAGAGAGAGAGAGAGAAAAAAAGAGAACCGGCTGGTAGGGTATCAATAGTCAATTTGATGACCGTGGGTCCAAACCACATTGTTTGTTGGCGGGTATCTAGTTTTTGGGGTGTCGAAACCGGAGGTTTAGGGTTAGGTTTTTTTTTTGTGACCGGGACCTGAGTTCATTATCTCTTTTTATTGGAACCGGCACAAGAATCGGACATTGGTGTAGTTCTTTTTTAAATAAGCAAATTGAATATTTTATTTTATTTTATTTTGGGCTCAACTTGGGAGTTAAATATTAATTTGGATGAGTTGTTGAACGGCATACGTATATAGACCTAGATTTTATTTTATTTATTTTTTTAATCTATAGAATATCTAGAGTACGGGAATGTGTAATCTTGGACAAAAATTTTAACCACGGGCAGCAGCCCCCCCCACCCCAAAGAACATGACTCGCACGGGGTTGTCGCCACCGGGTGACCCGGCCCTCCTACCGGGGGTCAACAGGTCAAAAGCGCGGGTGAGGGTGTGGTCGTCGACGTGATCGCTCTTCCCGTTTTGTCGCGTGCCTTTGTCTCTTCTTCTTCTTCTTCTTCTCTCTCTCTCTCTCTCTCTCTCTCTCTCGTACCTGGGCGGATCGATTCCGCGCTTGCAAATCCAATCACACTTTGGGTTTACAGTTCTGCAAGGATCGCGTTGAAGAAGAAAACAAGAACTAGAAGCATCAGAAACTGTGTAAGATCGACATCTGTACAAAAATCCATTCTCTCAGCCCCTAATTTCGCATCTCCAATCTGCCCTCGTATTCTTCTTCTTCTTCTTCTTCTTCTTGTTGCTGTTGTGGTTGTTGCAACCAATATCCAGTCCTCCTTTTGTTTCCTGCATTAGCTTTCATGTTTTCTCATCAGCTTGTTTCATTTACGAAATGAGAGAACTAGCCCAGAAATCAATGTGTTTTTAGGTAGTGTTCAGCAGCAGGAAACATTTCTCTTAAGTCGCCTACAGTCTGTCTAATAACAATTTGTTGCAACCCGGTTCCTTGGGCAATTAGTCCAGAGAAATCGTTGTTATACCGACTAGTTAGAGCATCTTAGTCTTTTGTCTCTGTTATCTGTTTCTTTGTGTTTCTTTTGGAGATTTGATGCGTGAATTTGTTTTTTCGACCATTACAAATTTTTTGGCAATAACATATTCTGGATGTGAAGTTTTGTGATCAGATTTGTGTCTAAGTCTTCCGCATTTGCTCAATTTGCACCTTATATAATGTACACTTAATCTTCATTATGCAGCAGAGGGGGTTGGGGATTATGACGAGACTGTCGAAACCGGAGGTCGAGGATGTTCGGAAAGGGGCTTGGACAGCGGAGGAAGATGAGAAGCTGCGATTGTACGTTGAAATCAATGGTACTGGACATTGGCGCAGCGTCGGCAAGAAAGCAGGTACAAATTTCGAAATTCGAAATGCAATTTCCTTTGGACCGCCGATCTGATCTCACTCACATTCCAAGTTTTGCTGCTCTTTGCAGATTTCTTCTTGTACATACAACAGAAAGAAAATTCGTGAAGGACTTTCGGCGGATCCAGAATTATGTAAGATTTCCAACGGGAATGATTGGGAAATTAATGATTTGATTGTGCACTGCTGCTGCAGGGTTGCAGAGATGTGGGAAGAGCTGTCGATTGCGGTGGACCAACTACTTACGTCCGGACATCCGCCATGGAAGCTTCAGCTCTGCTGAAGAAGATCTCATTGTCAAACTCCACGCTTCTCATGGCAGCAGGTAGGTAGGCAGATAGGTAGGTAGAAAATGTTCTGTGTTTTTTTCCAGGTAGGTAGCAAATGTGTTTCTTTCCCCTTCCATAATTCCTCAAGTTTTCTGAATACCAGTTTTCTGAAAGCATAGTTTTCTGAGCTACTGAGTCAGCAATCTTGGAGAAATGGTGATCTAATGAGGAAGATCTCATTGTGAAGCTCTATGCTTCTCATGGCAGCAGCAGGTAGGCAGCGAATGTTTTGCTTTTTCCCAAGTAGAGGTAGCAAATGTGTTTCTCCCCCTCCCCTCTCCGTAATTCCTCCAGTTTTCTGAATAACTACTGGGTTAGCAATCTTGGGAAATGGTTATGAGGAAGATCTCATTTTCTAGATCCATTCTGAGGATTTAAGGTAGCAGCAGGCGGATCTAAAAAATGTCCTTTTCCAGGTGTGTAGTTAGTAAATGTGTTCCCTCCTTCATAATTCCTGAAGTTTTTGAATAACTACTGGGTCAGCAATCTTGGGAAATGGTGATCTAATGAGGAAGATTTCATTGTCAAGCTCCATGCTTTTCATGGCAGCAGATAGGTAGGTAGCAAATGTGTTTTGTGTTTTTCCCATAACCCCTTCCACAAGGAATTTTCTCTTTTGTGAAGAGTTACTGGGCCAGCAATCTTAACAAATGGTGATCTAACAAGGAAGATTTCCTCACGTTATTTACATTCTCTCCTTTGTGAATAACTATTGGATGAGCAATCTTGCAAAACGGTGATCTAGTGAGGAAGATTTCCTCGAGTCATTTACAGAATCTCTCTTTTGTGAATAACTATTGGATGAGCAGTCTTGGGAAATGGTGATCTAATGAGGAAGACCTCCTCAAGTTATTTACATTCTTTCTTTTGTGAATAACTATTGGATCTGCAATCTTGGGGAATGGTGATCTCCATGCTCCTCATGGTAGCAGAATCCAGATTCATAGAGAGCAAATTGTTTATTTTCCAGGTAGGTAGCCTAGCAGATGTGTTGTTTCCCTCATCCCTTCTATAAGTCCTAGAGATACGTAAATTGTCACTTTCATTAATAAGTACTAGTTCAGCAATCTTGGGGAAATAGTGATCTAATGAGGAAGAGATTACCTCAAGCTACTTACATTCCCTCTTTTGTGAATAACTATTGCGCCAGCAATCTTGCGAAATGGTGATCTGTAGTAATTGGATGTCTCAAGAATGACATCCTATTTCAACAATCAGCGCAACCATCAGAACTATTATTATGATTAAGTCTTGCCTAAGTTACAACTTATAAGTAGTTCCAAATGCCAATTATTCTTCCTGGCAGAAAAAAATCAAATAACCTAGTGACCTCTTAGAACCTCTCTATAAACGGAATTCATGGAATCTTGAATCATATTGACTCATACATATAAATAATTAGTTCCCATGAAACATGGGAAACATTTCACTAGCTTAAATAATTAATTTCTTTCCAAAAATCACTTCAATTTTTTTTAGTGTTGGAATTAGTACCCTTTCATATTTTTGGCATTGGAATTATTATACCTTTTGTGGAAAAAAAACATGTGGAAACATAATTTTAATTGTTGGAGAAAGATATCACTCACACACTAATGAAACATTTCAAAGATTATGTTTTTCCGTTAAACATGTGAAACATCTCAACTGTTATGTTGATGTCTTGAGAAACATAAGTGTTCACCTTGTGAACCATTTTGATTATGACTTTGTTTATGTTTTGTTGATCATGTGTCAAACTATGTGTAATTGTTGTGGTTATGTCAAATGTTACTTGTTTCATTTTTCAGTGAAATGATATTTTATTGAGATATAACATCATGGAATGTTCTGTAGTTTTTGTTGTAATGGACTATGGCAATTTTGGCAGATTGCCATTCTGCGCAAACATACATATTGGCTTTGAGTGCAGAGGTTTTGTGTTTTCTTTTTTCTTTTGGGTTTGTGTACTTGCAAGAGTTCTTCTTTTGGAAGAGTGATACTTGAGAATGGGTGGTGTTGGCTGATTTTGCTTTTTGTCTTTTGTTGGGCAGATGGTCTTTGATTGCTGCAAAGATGCCAGGACGAACAGACAATGATATAAAGAATCACTGGAACACTCGGCTGAAGAAGAAGCTGTGCGATATGGGCATTGATCCTGTTACTCATAAACCCATTGCAGAGCTGCTGAAAGACCTTGCTGGAACTATGGCGCAATCATCTGGATGCAATGAGGTAGGTACCTACCATTTTTGCACTCTACAGTTGCACCACCTCACCATAAGGGGCCACTGCCTTGAACAACAAAGTTGCAAGATCTTATGCACACATGTGCACCTATCTTTCTACCCATAAGCTTAGACAAAGTGAATGCACCCAAAAAAAACTGTCAGACAGTCGAAATTGCCAAAATGAATGTAGAAAAACAATTCACCCACCAGGTAGTCTAATTAACAAAATGAATGTAGGAAAGAAAATTCCACCAATTGAAATTCACAAAGTGAAAAGTAGTAAAATTGGTGAGTGAAAGTGTAACATTGTGCTTACAAGTGCAATTTCTGAATGGTACTTATTGAGCTTTTCTTCAGCCATTAGTGGGCATTTGTTTTTCCGTTGGAGAAGTGTCAAAACAATGTCAATAATAGAAATGCACTTACAATCTGGAGAGATTGAAGCTGACATTAAGTATTGTGATCATGACAGGGGCTCGGGATGTTGCAGGCGGCAGAGCAAGCAGCAAAGAGGTGCTTCAGTGACAGTTTGCTAAATAAAGCTGTTTGGGAGTGTACAAGACCTGGTGGGATCTCTCCCATGTCTGAAATCACTATGGTGAATTTTACCCAAAATGAGGAAGAAGACGAATATGAGGCACCTGGCCGCCAGGATGATGATGCATTCAACATGGGTGCAGGATCAAATGCAATTAGAGAATGTCGTGTAGAGGAGCATGACTCCAACAACTCAGGGTCATCCAACAGCATGGCTGAAAGCAGCTGTAGTCAGGAGGCATTCTCTAGGGGCTCTGACCAGCAGCACCAGGGAGGAAGGAAAAAAACAAATCTACAGAAAGTTTCTCCTCCTTGCAGTCAGATTACATATGATATGTCTTCAGCTCCAGCTGTTGGCCTGCGAGTACAAGAACTATGCAGGAGACTTGCAGATTCAAGTGATGCATCAGCAGCAGCAGCAGCTACTGTGAATCAGAACTTTCATGCCAGAACCTCCACACCACATGACTTGAACCAAGTAGCACCAATGAATCTGGAAAACAACTCATCTCCAATTGACATGCCATTCACATACAGTTCAAATAACAGCAATGAACTTGAGGATATGCTCCACTTGCTGCGATCAAGTACTAGGGTACTGCAACACTCAGAGCATCTTGAAGGTGGTGGCAATAATATTGCACCTGAAGAATTCAGAGCTGCTGCTGCTGCTGCTGCACCTACAATGCTGACCACAACTCCTGTGAGTGTTATGCAGTCAACAAATGATGACTACACAAAATGGTTAGCCACAAGGAATCATGGTGGCATTTCACAACAGGCTCTTCATGTTTCTGGCACACAAAATATTCGGCCACATAATTTCACACATCCCAGATTCAATACACAACTTAATCTTCACAAAAACCAACCAATTATGGGTCAAGTTCAAGGGATGAATATGGGTCAAGATCAAGATTCTGAGATTGGGAATCAAGCTTCTACTGCAGATGCAGTGGTGGTGCTTAGATCTGAACAAATTATGCCCCAACACCCAATGCAAAATCCAACTGGTGCTAATCCTCCTCTTCAGCAAACAGCAACTGATCATCATGAGTCTGAAAGTTTCAATTCCTCAGTAACTCCTGCATTGAGCTTCTCAGGACCCACACCCAACTCTCCTGCTGCATCATCACAGCTCATGTCAAGCTTATATGTGGATCCAGTTTCTTCCTCTTCAATGACCGGTGGGTCTTTTGCTAATTTCAGTGGACCCCTTTTTAACTTCAGTGGACCTTTGACTAACTTCAGTGGACCTTTGACTAACTTCAGTGGACCTTTGACTAATTTCAGTGGACCTTTGGCACAAACTCACACTGGAGGAAAATTGCAGGATTATGCTGATCTTTCCAGCCCACGCATGGTGCAGCTGTGGGATTATCATGATTAGCTGAATTAGATGATTTTTCTTCATAGTTGCTCATAATCATTTGTAACATAGTATGATGTCTCTCTTACTCTGCTAAATTCAGATTAGCTGCTTGTTTTATGCTTAATTTGTTGTGCTGTTGTTTATAATTCTTCTAGGGGATGATGATAGCAGATGATTATACAGACTTTTGCTTGACCATGTACAGTTTTGTGCCAACAAACAATGACCAGAAGTTACAATCAAAGCCTATGTAGAGGTTTGCAAATAGTTTTGTAAGCATACTACTTATTTTAGGGGTCACCATGAGAAAAGGTACTGTAAATCTCATTTGCTTCTAGGTGTTTTCAATTGTTCAATTACCATTTCTTCAAAGCCTTCAAGCACATGAGTTTATATGCTTTTGGGTGTTTTCAATTGTTCAATTTATCATTTACTCAAAGCCTTCAAGCACATTGAGTCTACATGCTTTTGGGTGTTCTCAATTTGTTTGATTTATAATTTCTTAAAAGCCTTCAAGCATATGAGTTTATATGCTTTTGAGTGATTTCAACTATTCAATTTATTTCATTTATTATTTACTAGAATACTTCAAGCTTATATGCTTTTTGGTTGTTCTCCGTTGTTCAATTTATTTGGTTTATCATTTCTGTAAACATTTCAAGCACGGGAGTTTATATGCTTTCAACTATTTTCATTTGTTCAATTACTGCTTCTTAAATGCCTTCAAGTACATGAGGTTTTATCTTTTGGCTATTTGCAATTGTTCAATTATCATTTCTTTAAAGTGCATTCAAACACATGATTTTACCTTGCAATTGTTTGTCCCATAAGATTTGCAATTCATGATGAACTGTATGGTAAGATGGCCATGAATCTTAGTTACAAAAGAGTATATTGTTTCATAACTTTTTGTATGATTTTACAACAAGCAACTAGTAAACAAACTAAACCTTTTGTGATTAAGCATGTTAGCGATTCATTCGACAATAAGACATCAATGAAGCAATTTACAACACAAATGTGTGTCTACCTGTTCATCAACTTCTCAAGAGAATATCCTATCAACTAGCTTGCAATCTCATCAATGTTTTTTGCATTTACAATTGTTAAAACTATACAAATATTTTGCAACTTTTATTGTAAAACTCAATCTTTGAAACATGGAGGAGAATGTAACAAAGAAGAGTCAAAGATAAATAAGTGTAACAAGCCAAAAGACTTTGACCCACAAAAGTGAAAAACTCTAGAAAGTAAAGATGTGTGTTCTTGACAAAATCATCCAAAACTCCTACTTGATAGGAACTTCACATTTGGGTACATTTACAAACAACTCTCCCACTATCTAGTTGTTAAATGAAATATAGCTACAAAGGAATCATCCCCAATAAAATGCCAAGCCATTGGAATCTATCACTAGTAATGATCTCGTGAATAGGCTTGCAACTTAATTAGTAATGGACGCATAATATATTGCAATGTCAGATAAGTATGTTTTGTTTGTAGAAGATGGAATTTAACATCAACATATTTCATATGTTTGTGATACTTTGAGTTGTGCAATAGTCAAATTGAACTTTGGTTGTCAAATAGAAGATGAGTATGAATAAGTTGTGGGTATCCCAAATTTGCTATTAATTATCTCATCCATGTGATTTCTTTAGTGATAATGTAGGTGGCAATGTACTCAAATTCTATCAAATTGAAACAACTATGATTTGTTTGTTTGTAGCTTCCCTATGCAATTGGACCATTATAAAAACATAAAAAAAGCAAAGCGTGACAAAGCATGAATTTCAATCATCAATGTCAACAACATAATCAACATCATTATAGGTTATGAAAACATCTGAATGTTGGTTGGGTCTAAAACATAGAGCTAAGTTGATGTTCTTTTAATATATTTGAATGTTTTCTTGAAACTAACAATGTGAGAAAATGTTGGAATAATACTTAATTACTTGACTAACTAAGATTGAAATGTCAAGGTGAATGTGATTGGTAAATTGTAAATCACCAAGTAAATCTCCTTGTGTGGATACGTAGGATGAAATTCATTTTGTAGTGATTGGTGTAACATTGAAATGAACATTAGGGGATTTGCTAGTATGTTTGTTGTGTTGCATTGTCAAAGCCAAACTTCCAAATAATTTGTTCAATGTATAAGAGTTGGTCTATAAATAGTTGATGATGAGGACAATCTTGACAAACAAAAAGTCCAATAGAGATATCAAAAGAGCATTTTGATATGGTATTGAGGTATGTTAGTTCATGTGTGTTGGATAATTAATCAAGTCTTAATTTGACTTTTATTCACATTGAAGTTTTCTTTTCAAAATGAAAATGAAACCTAATTGAAATGGACATCTCCATCTTTTTAATCCAAGGATGTTAAGAAAGTTTATTAACAAATATATATTTGATACATTCAATGTGAAAAATATGTACATGTATTGTAAAATGTTACAATAGTTTCAAGACATGTTTGAAGCCACATAACAAAGGTAGCATTGAATTTGTGTGCATTTAACAACCACAATATGTAATTTCCAAATGATGGCATGTGATATAAAGAAAGAAAAACTTTCACATCTAATCATCTTGAAGAACTATAACAAAAGGATGCAATATTCCTTGTCCAAGGCCAAAATGTTCATTTTTTATACAAAGCACTCATGATCATGTAGTTTCCATGCACCAAATAGTTTCTTTTTTAATTAAATGGAAACATATTACATAATGTATTTATCATCCCTTTTATGAAATATCTTTTCATTCCAAAGTGTTGTTCAACATTAGTCAGTTTTGCAACATTGATTTGGCATAATGTGTTTCAATGTTTAAGGAAATTGATGTTGAAACAACACCTATTAACTAATAAACAATTTTTTATGGTATCAAATTTTGCATCAAATATTTGGGAATTATCCATGCAATTTTCAAAATAAAATATCAATAAACCATAAATAAACATAATAACACATTCAATTTTCATGAAAGTGCAACTTAACGAATTTTTATATAGCAAAAAACATTTCTTTTTCTAACTTACTAGCAAGCCTTGGTCAACCTAAGCCTAACTAACAGGCCATTTAGGTTACCTAAATTACACTAAGTTTAGGCTTGTTATTAATATCTATCTATTTAATATTTTCCTACATAATAAGTAGGTAATTTATAAGTAGGTAGATAAGTTAAATTAGGTTAAAAGGAGTAAATGGTGAATACACCTATTTACCTACCTCCAACCTACCTATTACCTACCTTTTTACCTTATTACATAAGTAGTGTACAAAATACAATATGTGAAATAAACATGTGAAATGAATGAGTTGACAAAAGTTATTACCTTATAATTATAAAGTTGTGTCCCATTAATTAAGTATTTGGTTTATCTTCATGAAAGTGAATGGTTCAACTCCTTATTTTTGGAACCTATTTACATGCTTAGGGGGCTAAGTTATGGTGTGGTCATAAGTAGACTTTGAAGAGGTTAGTAAGTTGATAGGTAGATTCTAAAGTAGGTGGTAGGTACTTACATAACTACCCATTACCTATTTACTTACTTATTGCAACAAATATTTTAAAATATAATATAACAAACCTTTATGGGGCAAAGATTTATTTATTTTTAATTTGTAAAAAAAAAAATTGCCCAAAATTGACAATTGGACAAGTTGGACAAGAACTAAGTGGGGTATTTTTGGACCAATTTTTCAAGTCAAATAAATTGTGATTTCTTGCAATGCATTACATGTTTCCAATGTTTCACATCTAGTGAAATAAGACTAGATTCATATTTTAATAACTAATCATGTATGGGAGGTTAATATGTAATACAAGCCCAATTACCATGACAATATGGTGAATGTTTTGGTCAACTCAATAATGGTGGCAGGTCCTTCATTAATGGTTGAAACTTTTCATGCATGAATTGACAAGTCAATCATTATATCAATAGAAGGCAATATGACTAGTGTGTTGTGAAAGGACATTGCTTCAATTATGTCCAAAAACATGCCATTAAAACCTTTAGGAAAACCATTTGAAGGTCTTGTGGAGTAGTTGTTCCAACTAATTTTGTGCAAAAATTGATAACAAAACTTAGGGATTTCATTTCTATTGAATTATAGTTGAAAGTCATTGATATCAATGAAGCTTCATTGAACATAACATCACAAAAGATGACAATTGCATGTTTCTTCAAGTCCCAAATTTAACAAGCTTGCCAAACAATCAAGGAAAAAACATTTGTTATTATTTGGATCCAATTTCTAACAAATAACTTTTAATACATGTACAAAGGATGTGTTCCTAAAAATCTGTATGTGAACTACAAAAGGTTTTATGCATGTCCATGCCTTAAATGGTGTGATTCCATTCAATAGGTGAGTAATTGTTTCAATTGAATGTGAAGCTACAATGTGCAAAATTTCAACCCAAAAACAAAAGGAAACTCCATTATGAAAAAACTTCTACAATAATGCAATTATCTTTTTCTACCATTGAATTTTGATCTCATGTGCAAGAAGTTATAATTGTTTCATGTGATAGTTTTTTTAATAAATATTATGCAACTTGTTTGTTTGGGAATTTGCTTCCACAATTGTTGCAAATGGTAGTTATGGTGTTCCTATTGTCTCATTACACTTACTTGAACAAGTGTTGCAAACATTCAAATGCCTAAATTTTTTGTTGAATACAAAACACACTTCAATATGAAATACGATCATCTTTAGAAAGAACAAAGTACAATGAACCACTAAATAGATGTTACACTCATTGGGCTACAATTATTGATATGAATCAATTCACCTAGAATAGACACCTCTTGCACATAAATTGATAAGAACTTTTTGTTAATGCTACGTGTTCCCATAAGCACATCCTTTGCAAAACAAAGAATTTGTGTTTATTTTCACCATGAAAGATAGTCCATCAACCATGTTGGTTTGAACCATCATCTTAATGTAAATGGCATAGTATGTATGCCAAACAGTAAGTGTTTGCATTTCATTTGAATGTGAGCTTGTAGCAAGGGATGCTATAAAGTTTACATGATTAATAATAATAACCAATTTGATTTGAATGTGTACAATATCATTATATCCTTACTCAAAATTACTTTCCATGATGTTCCTTGCACCACATTTGATGGCATTTTGTACTACAAATAATGTTCACTCTTTTGTGTTATTTTCATTGTAGAACATAAATTGTAATTTAATCCAATCCATGAACATATAGGACGCCTTTTAAAATGATATTTTCGTGAGTCTAAAAGTGAATGCACTTCACTAGCTAAATCACAATGGGACTTTAAAAATAAAATAAGTTCACCCCATTCTAATAATTTCACTTTGCCTAAATTTATGTCATTATAAGGTCATTTAAATAATCATCATGTTTCACTATTAGTTGACATAATTCACTACTAATTAAAGTAATTCACTATAATAAATAAGTTATATATATGTTGTTGTTTTAAATACCTTAAGTTATTATACCTTGGGCTATTTTTGGTTATTTTAGGTTGTTTCATCTTAAACTAGATTACTTTAGATTATTTTAAACTATTTTAACCCACATTATTTCTAATTATTCTTAGTTATTTTAACTTATTGATCCAACTGAAGTTATTTTAGGTTATTTCATCCTAGGTTATTATAGGTATTATACCTTAAGATATTTTTTATTATTTTGAGTTATTTCACCTTAAGTTATTTAGGTTATTCTATCCTTAATTATTTCTAACTATTATAGATTATTTTACTTAAGGTTATTATACTTTGAACTATTAATAAATATTTTATTTTATTTTAGATTATTATAAGTTGTACTTTTAAATAACCTATAATATCCAAAAATAGTCTAAGGTGGAATAACCTATAAGAGTCAAACATAGCCTAAGGTGGAATAACCTAAAACAGCTAAAAATAACTTAAATTTAAAAAAAATTTAAAAAGATGCAATAACCTAAAATGTTTTTAAATAACTTAAAGTGAAATAACTTAGAGTAATTTAGAATAACCAATAATAAATGAAGATATAAAAACTTCAAATATCTTACAATGGAAAATTTTCAAATAACCAAAAATAATCGAAGGTAAATAAAATAGAATAACCAATAATGGCCAAAGGTAAAATAACTTCAAATAACCTAAGATGGAATAGCCTTAATTAACAAAAAATAGCCAAACGTAAAATAACCTAAAATGGAATAACTTAAAATAGTTGAGGATAATTTGAATTATAATATTTGTCATGAACACAAAAACAACTTAATTTACATGATTTTTAAAACAAAAACAAAAACACAGGTAAGTTTAATCCCAAATCCAGATTATGAAACAAGGAAAACAAAAACAAGAACATGACATGTGCAAGACAAGAATCCAAAAAACAATTATTACAATAACAAAACAAAAACAGAACAGGTTGTCATAAGAAAAAATACCAAAAACTAATGTTGAACATATTAAATGTAATTAAAAATCTTACCCTTATTTATACCATTTGGGGATTAAATTCAAGGAAGCCTCCATGGAAGCTTCATCCCAATGTGTGGCCCATGTCTACCCATGTGGCCCATGGGTGCAATCATAATCAAATGAGCCAATGGTGGCAAATGACTCAACCACAAATGGGTTTTTTAAAACATTTTGCATATTTCATATAAAATATTTTTAAAGGATTTTTTTTCCAACATGTTTTTTAAAATATTTCCAATTACCCCAATAAATTACATTACTTGTGTTAACTTTTTTTTTTATAAATATGAATTTCTTGAAAATGTGAAAATTCTACCAAATTTTACATTTTAGCCCAGAAGCCTTAACGTTTTACTTGGGGGTCTTCGACCTCAGCATTATGCGCTTGCTTATATTTGTCTTTAAACAAGAAGGCTCAGAAAAGAGATTTATTTTCTTCTCCGCTTACCCACTTACTTCTTTTTGACGGGCCTGGCAAAGTGCGTGAAAGCAAGAAAAGCGCTATGTAAGCAAATCATGCTAAAATATGATAATTATTTTAAGCTTTAGTTTTTTGTATCATAAATCATAACTTTGTTCATCTGTCATACACATTATGACCCATTTACATATAGCAAATGACTTTTGAAATTTGAACATTTTGAAATTACATTTTGAAATTTTAAAAATTTCAAGTACCACAATTTTTTAGATTATGGATGCTTTTCATATGTAGATGGTAGGTTATCATCATTTCAAAAAAATTCCATCGAATTTTTTTATTATTAAAAGAGTCCTTAGCCTAGTGCATTATAAAACTGATTTTGGGGTGTTAAAGTTCAAAAGTCCTTTACTAAAACCAAAACTCAATTTATTAAATTAAATGATTTTTATAAAAACTCTTCAACATTCATATATACCATTTAGCACAAATTTCTTTGATCAACATGACATTAAAGTGGCATTACATAGATATGTTTGAAAAAATTGACAATTTTTCGATTATTTTACATAGTTTTTGGTTTGTTTGACTATGATCACACCCCCATGATTGGATTAAAAGTGAATTAGGAATGAATTGACAATGAATTAGAAATTAACTAAGAATGAACTGAACTAACAACTAATTAATAGTGAATTGATAGTGAACTAAAAATGTGATGTTGCCAATGATGATGGTGATGATGCTAACAATGATGCTAACAATGTCATTCATGATAATGGCCTAGAATAACATGGCCTAGAATAATAAAAAATAAACTAAAATAGCCCAAGGTGAAGTAATTTAAAATTATTAAACAAAACTTAAAATGCAATAGCCTAGGGTAAAATGACTTAAACTAACAAAAAATAACTTAAGATAAAATAGCTTAAAATAGTCGAAAATAACCTAAGGTGGAATAACGTAAAATAACTAAAAAATGTTAAAGTGGAATAACTTAAAATAATAAAAAATAACCTATGGTAAAGTAACCTAAGGTATAATAACCTAAAATAACCAAAGGTGGATTAATTAATAATTGCCCAAGGTACAATAACATATAATAACCTAAGATAAATAATTTTAAATAATCAATAATTATTTAAAATAATTTAGGATTAACTTAAAATATTAACTTATGGTAGCTTAATAATAGCCTAGTAGTAACCTAACCTAACCTATGATAGTTTACACATAGGTTAAGAAAAAAATGTGAATAATAATGTGTGATGACAAACCATTTCACTTATTTAAATAGCGATCCAATGGTTAAAAACTTACTCTTTAAGCATGGAGCTGAAAGGAGGTGAAGGGTTCAAACTTTCACATTTGCATCTTAAGTTGGTGGGTTATGTGGCCTATGCGTTTAAATATTTAGTTTAGCCTAGGTTAGGTTACTAGGTGCTTAACTTAGTTTAACTATGAATTAAAAGGCTAGTTTAATGAATTAATTATTAATGAATTTGATTAATTATTAGTGAATTCAATTAACTATCAATAAATTAACTATTAGTAAATTCACTTGTTTGTAACAATTAGTCCTTATTCATTAGGGGGTTGGCCCCTTTCACCATGGTAAATTTGTCCAAGTTCACTCAAAATCTAATCGAGTACAAAGTGAATTGAGACACATATTGATATAATGTTTTCAAGTCATTATCAATAAATGTTTCAAATTTAATATTTCCAATGTTTCTTTCTCAAAACCTTTTATTTAAATTTCCTTTGCTTATCCATCGACCTCTAGGAATTAGTTTGAATGAAATAAACCAATTGCACTCATTTGTCATGTGGATAGATGAACTAGTATTGATTAAATAGACATCATTGCATTGCACTAAAATGTTACTTTCACAAGCCATGAAACATTTAATGTAAAAATCACAACTATAATTTGGATTTGTGATTTGAGAATTCAAAACATCATTGATCACGACAATGACGTTTTAATGGTTATCAAGTGGTGAAGATTGCACATTTAATGTTGTTTTTTCTACTTCTTTTTTCTTACATTTTTCATCAATTCATTTTGGACACTCACACTTCCAATGACTAAGTTTTTTGCCTTTGAAAAATCTTGACCCAATTTTTAGGTTCAAGTATTTTCATGTGGGTTCCAAGCCACATGTTAATAGGAGGCATGGTCATCTCCTTAGGTGACTACTTATTTTAAAACAATCTCAAAATATCTTAAGAAAATGTTGTTTGAAAGGTGAAAAAAATCAAATTTGACCCAAAAAATGTTGCCATATATTATTATGTGTATTTTTTAAAACCTTTCCCATAATATGTCATAGTTAAATGATCTCCCCAAAAATAAAAGGCCTTTACAATGTTTAAAAACAATGTTCACAATGCTTAATGAGTGTTTTAAAATATTTTATCCACATTAAATTCATGTAAAATCATATCACATTTTTTTATATTATATTAAAAGCAATGTCATGAGTGCTTTTGAATGACTTGCAACATTAGTACAAATTTTGATATTAAAACATGAAAAATTAAACCTTATTTACATTTGTTTTGGCTCCTATAGTGTGATTGCACCATGTGACATTATGCTCAATAATAAGAGAAGGTCAAGTAAGTATCATAATTCCCACTATTTGTTGAACATTGAAGATTCCTAATATGTTTGAATTTGTTGGCATAAAACATTTTGGCTTATGTTGTTAGGATCTAAATGCATATTAAGCTTGTTTTCTTCCTTCAAAAGTTACAAAATGAGTTAGTCAAGTTTATAATCACCTTGAGCTAGACTATCCCAAGACATTACATAACAAAATGATGATAATAATTGGGTAGGATTTTGACTGTAAATGTGTTTTCATCAAAGGCAATGTCACCAAGAACACATGATAGCTAGCTAATGATGAAATTTAACTTCTCCAGCAAAGTTACTTAAATTGAATCTCCTTCAGTCATCTTGCATTATTAAATTTTTTGTCATAAATGATGAACAATTTTAAATCCTTCAATTCAAATGTGTTGATTAGTTCACTCCACATTTCTACCATAATCTTGTTAATAAGCAAAGGAATTAATAACTTCAAATCAATTGCATTACATAAGTAGAATTTTGCCATGTTTTCCTTCTTTTTTGACTCATTAACTATTGTAGCTATAGATAGTTCTACACTTTCAACTACATCCATGACCTATTTTCTTTCAAATAAAATGTTCATCTAAAATTTCCAACTTGATGAAAGCACTTTATGCTTAAATGTTCAATATTTCTTAAATCTTTATCCACCTCAAAGTGTTTCTAGTTTTCATTAAGGTGAGGTAGACAATTAAATTTATTCAAGGTTGGGGTTCCCAAAATAATTTGTTTAACAAAAAAGGACTACATGGCCCAACTTTGGGTTTTTTAAACATTTATTTCATTATACTTAAAGTGAATTGTTATATGTTTATAATTAGAATGATATCATGTTAAATAAATAAAAATATCTAAAAGTAACTTGGAAATTATGTAAATTTCCTTTTGAGTCCTTTGCAATAATTATATAAGTTGTTTTAATTGCAATTTCTTTTTAAGGAATCAAAATGAGTGTACCATGTAACTAATTTAATTGAGTTCAATTTTTTTACTAGATAATCAATGCTTACATCTATGTTTAATAATGTTCATAAGATGCATTTGATTAAATTATAAACCATATGAAAATTTTGAAGGCCCCACAAAATTCATTTTAAAAAGCTACAAGGAAAATGACTATGATGAATTTATCCAACAAAGTTGCTTATCAAATCTCCTTTGCAAATGGTTGATTACTTGTGTTCATTAGGTTAAAATTTTTAAACCCCAAATGTAGGTCACATATGTAAGAAATATTCATTCAAAATAAATATAAGCTTGTCCATAGAAGCTTATTTAAACATTTTTGCATTTATGGTTTTGAACAAAGGTATTTGATGCACAACAATATAGAGATGTGAAAAATCATGACCATCATATGAATTATTTTCATTTAAAAAAAAAAATTATTTTCTCATTTAAAGTTGTCATGTTTAAACTTTATTTATACAAATTAGTGGAAAATAGTCCTTAAGTCCTTATGGAACCCCGATTTCAAATGAACCTAGTTACCACTAATGTGAGACCATAACCTTAAATGTTTAATAACTTTTTAAATTCAGCAACCAATAAACAAACCAAACATTCTATAATTAAATATATCAACTTCTTGGGAGAATATCAAGCTTATAGTTTTGTTGATGAATTTTTTTACATCTATAATTGTTAAAACTATGTGAACATCTTGTAAACTTGGTTGTAAACCTCAAGCTTAATTTGAGAGATAAAGGAAAGCATAGAAAAGAAGAAGTTTGGAAAGAAAGAAAAGTAAACTTTGAAAGATAAAAGCAAAGAAAACTAAAAAGCAAATATGGATGCCAATGTGTGTTCTTAACAAAAATCAGTTGAAAGGCTATAAATCATAAATGATGTTTTTGCAAATACTATTTGAAATTGTCTTTTGGAAGAGTAAACTTGGATACAATTTTATCAATCGAACTGCCCTGTGTTAGTTTTCATGTGGCTCACTATTCAATTATTATTCAATAAATAATGAACTATGTGTCATTTTTGTGTCACTACTATCATCTATTCACCAATTATTTTTTAAGAGATTTTTTGGTGTTCTAGTTACCCACTAAATTTCATAGTTCATCACTATTTTTTTCTTCCTTATTGGCACGTGTCAATTAAATAATGGGCTACTACCAATGACAAACTCTTGCATTGTCAAGTGTTCAAAAGGTCTAAAGGCCAAAGAATAATTGACAATACATGTTGATGTGTTGGAAAAAACTAGAATGATGTACAAATAATTTTTAATATATTTTCATTTATTCCTTTATTATTGGTGTTGGATGAAGTGAATGGGTGGACCACATGAAAATTTACCGTAAACAAGTTGAAGGTTCATGACTTAACACCAAAAAATAAATGTATGAAATAATTTGTTATTTGGAATGAGGTTATGAGTTGTAATTGGGACCCTAGTGGTGATTATAAGTGGTTAGGAGTGACTTCAATTCCAATTACAACCCATAAAACTAAGAAAAATTATTTGATTTAATTTTGTTGATGAGATTTATCCCTTCTCCCTCTTGCTTTGTTGTCACTTTTTTAAATACATAGCATAATCATTCTTTGTGGAAAATGAAAAAAATAAAATTATCATTGTTAAGCACATGTATCATACATACATGAGGCATGTATTAGGTATTTTATCTTAGCTATCTATCCAAGCTAACTATTTAGGCTTTATATTTTTTATATTATGGAGCAATCCTTTTAGTTTTGGAACCTAAGTAACCTAGTTGGGTTAATTTTGGTTTTGAGTAGGAGGAGACTTTTTATGATAAGTTTGGGTGTATATTGTAAACTTTAGCTACTTAATTTGGATTTTCAAAACCTATTACTCTAGGATTTGGGTAGCTTCACCATGAAGCTATGAATGAACAATGAAATTTTTTCTTTTTCTTTTTCCTCTTGGCAACTTGAAGGAAACAAAAGGAGTTGGGAAAAACAACATAATCGTGAAGGTGTGAGAAAAGGAGCTTTGGATAGTTGGTTCTCTAGTTCATAATGTTTTTACTTATTCATTCAACAAGGTTTTAAAGCCTTTTCAAGTGGTAGAAATAGCCCTTGCATGTTAATTTATTTATGATGTTTTAAAATTATTATATGACTTATTACCAACCTTTGCACTAGGGAATGAACAAGGCTTGTCAGGTGCACCTATAACTTAAGAAGAATTTGAACCTCTTAAAGTTAATTTTGAATTAAGTCCATATAATCACATAAGTAGCTTGCACAACTAAAGTCTCACATGGCATTCACACACCATACAAAACATTGAACAATACAAGAAATAAAAGTTACATTTTTTTGGGTTAGGATCACCCACACATTTAAAACTTGGTCCTTATGTGGTTTACATCCATTGGGAAGCTCATCATACACACCTAAAGAATTTTTTTTATGGGGATCATTCACTAAAAATGATGCACATTTGTTCTTATGAATATTTTGATAATTAATAAATTTATTGTGGCATAAGTTTGTTACACAAAAAGCTTAACTATTTTAAGACTTGACACAAAGTAACAACATGAAATTATTGAAAAAGAATATGAGCCAAAAGCTTCACCCACAACCCCTATAAACTTACAAGGAAAAATGGATTGATTATTGACCCATTCATTCACATCTTTTTAACATTCTCATTCATTGATAACAACCCAATAGTATTATTCCACATATTATCTTTCTAAAATTATCATTTTTCTTATTAAAAAATGATTAAATGATTAAATGATTAAATTATGAATTAATCAAGTTCATATAATTCATTTTCAATTGTACTTAACCCAAAATAATTAATTAAATTATACATGAATCCAAGTTTATGTCCCTAGTCAAAAGTCCTCAAGATAAGACCCTTTAGTTGACTTACTTATTTATATATTTGCCCATCCTTCTACCATTAAGTCTTATTATTACTTTTACCCTTAATAACCCATCTCGGTGTTACACACCTATGGGTTGCCCATTGACATATTACCTATTTGAAAATTTCAAACTATGCCCCTTTTTAAAAAAAACTTTACGACATGTCTAACATAAACATGTTAATTCACTCTATAAATCAAAGTTGCTGAGGAGTTTGTATGTTGTATTGGACTTGTGCCATTTGCAAGAGAATCATGCCCCATTGTAACAATGATATAAAACCTTCTAAATAGCTTCAACTTACCATAGGCTCCTACCATCACAAAGACTCTCTTTCTTGTTCACTACACATAAATGAAAGTTCTAGCATTTCAAAAGTCACAAGATTCTTCTATACATACACATAAAAACCTTTGCCCAAATACTTAGTGTATTTGGAGGAATGTGTACAAAGTGTAAGAAATCATATGGCATTTTGAAAAACAAAATGTTCACATCTTTGAGCATTCTATTTTCCAAAATGCCTTGGGTCATTTTTCCCATTATACTTGTCAAGTATCATAAGATTTTTAAGAAAAAGAAATTTGTTGATTTTTATGCCATGTAATGTTTTCAACCATGTGCATTATCAAAATTGGGCTTGTCTTGGCTTCGCTTCATGTGGACCCTTATTTTGGCAATGCCCTACACAAAAGCTTTGAGGTTTCAAAAGTCACAAGATTTGACAACAAAAATAGGAATGGAAGGGAAAAAAGGCTTCCAAAAAAGAATATGAATAAAACTTTGGCCAAAGATAGGGCATTGTGTGTTTTATAACAAAAATTTGGTGTTGCTTAGAATCCTCTCATGATCATGAATCTTGTTGTATCATAGAGGCACTTAATAGGACCTCAAATTGAAATTCATCATCAAAAGTTGAAACTAGTGTTGAGTGTGTAAGTGTCAATAATTGTATAAATGATGTGTAAATCCTACAAAAGTTGAAACTAGTATTGAGTGTGTAAGTGTCAATAGTTGTATAAATCCTATGTAGGGTAGAACTGCTCATCAATCGCTACCCTATCAATTGATCATTTTTTAAAAAACTTCATCATTTGTGCTTTATTTTGAGTGATTTAAAATGTTATGGGAGCACTACTTCAAGCTCCAGAAATCATCTTTGAAGTGCAAATGAAAAGGAGTAATGAAAAAATAACAAGAAGAAAAGTAAACTTTTTCAATTCACAAAACACGTGTTTTTTCCCTTTTTTTTTTCTCTTTGGACCCCTCCTACTTTCAAAGCTTTTGACTTTCTCATTTCTTGTTCATTTTAAACAATTTAAAATGCCATAAGAGTGCCACCTTTAGTTCTACAAATCATCTGTCAACTATAAATAACAACAAAGCAACATAAATCCTATGTAGGGTAGAACTGTTCATCAATCACTACCCTATCATTGATCATTTTTTAAAAACTTCATCATTTGTGCTTTATTTTGAGTGATTTAAAATGTTATGGGAGCACTACTTCAAGTTCTAGAAACCATCTTTGAAGTGCAAATGAAAAGGAGTAATGAAAAAATAACAAGAAGAAAAGTAAACTTTTTCAATTCACAAAACACGTGTTTTTTCCCTTTTTTTTTCTTCTTTTCTTTGGACCCCTCCTACTTTCAAAGTTTTGACTTTCTCATTTCTTGTTCATTTTAAACAGTTTAAAATGCCATAAGAGTGCCACCTTTAGTTCTACAAATCATCTGTCAACTATAAATAGCAACAGAGCAACATATAAAAAAATTTTGGGTGATTGAGTTTAGGCTTTGTAGTGTTTGGTGGTTTGTTTTTTTAGAGTTTTTGATCCCCCTCTACTTTTGAAGGGCTACAACTTTCTCAATTCTAATCCGTTTTTGATGATTTTTAGTGCACTAAATGTGCCAATAGAGGGGTTCAAGTTTTGCTTGAACATTAAAAACAATGGAGTCTAATCCATTTTTGATGATTTTTAGTGCACTAAATGTGCCAATAGGAGGGGTTCAAGTTTTGCTTGGACATTAAAAACAATGGAGTCTAATCCATTTTTGATGATTTTTAGTGCACTAAATGTGCCAATAGGAGGGGTTCAAGTTTTGCTTGGACATTAAAAACAATGGAGTCTAATCCGTTTTTGATGATTTTTAGTGCACTAAATGTGCCAATAGGAGGGGTTCAAGTTTTGCTTGGACATTAAAAACAATGGAGTATAATCCGTTTTTGATGGTTTTTAGTGCACTAAATGTGCCAATAGGAGAGATTAAAATTTTGCTTGGACATTAAAAACAATGGAACCCTCCCGTAGGATCTGACTTGCTTTGAACACTTAAATGTTAATTCATGAGTTGTTCCACCTTAAATGTTAATCGTTTACATTTACACTAACCATGTGTAAATGCTTTGGGGTGTGTAAATGTATATATTATATAACCTTAATGACCATACCTTCTTGTAAATCAATATTAATTATCGTAATACCATTTATTTATTATTATTATTTAAAAAAAAATTCTTGGCCAGGTTGCCAAAATTCGCCAATTAAAGGAAAACACAAAAACAGGAAGCAAACTTCAAAATTCTAGTCTCATAGAGGTGCGGTTCCATCCATCCATCCATCCATGCATTCATCCCATAATCATGTGGTGGGTGCATTGCTAGTTGGTACAGATTTCATTGGTGCAGGTGTCTGGGGGTGGCAGATTATGTCATTTTCTTGACCACATTACATGACATAATCTTCTGTTGATGATCATACACTTGGAACAATGACCAGAATCTGTGTTGAACACGAGTGAATTTTCTTTTGTTGAATCTACCACCCCAGATGTTTATATCATGGAATGGTCGGTCTCACCGGTGCCCATTACGGTTGGGTGCATAGTTGTCAAGCTCACCCTCACAAGCTCATCAGACACCTTACCCAACATAATGGGCAGGAACTTGACCATTCCATAGAATGCTACTACTGAGTCATCCATCAAGAAATCCATCCATCCATCCATGCTGGGATGCTGCTATTGACCATCATCCATCCATTCTAACAGGCTCAGCTGGGCACATTTTACCCAACATAATGGGCAGGAACTTGACCATTCCATAGAATGCTACTACTGAGTCATCCATCAAGAAATCCATCCATCCATGTTGGGATGCTGCTATTGACCATCATCCATCCATTCTAACAGGCTCAGCTGGGCACATTTTACCCAACATAATGGCCAGGAACTTGACCATTCCATAGTATGCTACTACTGGATCATCCATTCAAAAATCCATCCATCCATCCATCTATGCTGGGACACCGGTATTGACCATCATCATCCATTCATCCATTCATTCATCCATTCCAACAGGCTCAGCTGGCACATTTTACCCAACATAATGGCCAGGAACTTGACCATTCCATAGTATGCTCCTACTGGATCATCCATTCAAAAATCCATCCATCCATCCATCCATCCATCCATGCTGGGACACCGCTATTGACCATCATCATCCATTCATCGATTCATTCATCCATTCTAACAGGCTCACCTGGCGCATGATTACCCAACATAATGGGCAGCAATTTGGTCATTCCACAGAGTACACTACTAGTGGATCCTTCATCCAGAAATCCAATCATCCAGATTCCATATATGCTGGGACACTGCTATTGGCCATCATCAGTCATCCATCTATCTATCTATCCATCCTTCCATCCATACATCCATACATTCATCCGTCAGTGATGTGGTACGTGTTTCGTGGGCATGGTTAGTTCAAACCACGGGTTACCTGCGGCTGCATTTTGGAGCACGCAAAACCAAAAAGGAATTTCAGAGAAAACGCTAGTAGAGTAGGTCCACTTGGGTTGGGTCCACTTGGGTACTGTCCGGTACCACCAGTCCGTGGCTGAGCCACACAGGGTGTTACAAGTGGTAGGCCTGCCTGCCTGCATTGCCTTCCCCCCTCTCTCTTCTGACTCTCGTGTTCCAGCTGCTTCTTGTCCGGAAGGTTGGCGAGCTCTTGTGGATCCCGGACCCTTCTCGGGCCTCGTCCTCGGGCCTTCTTCTCCTCGGGCGTCGTCTCGTACTCGGGGCCTTCTTCTTCTTCTTCTTCTTCTTGGCCACTGTTTCCATGTCTGCTGCTGTCGCAGGCTGCGCAAGTATGTAAGTACTTCGTTGCCGAACTTTTATTTCCTTTCACAAACTGTGGCCCACCTCTGCTGCTGCTTGCTTTCAGGTTCTGGTGGCAGCGAGACTGGTCTTGTTTCTTCTTCTTCTTATTGTTCTTCTTCTCCTGTCACCACCAAGTCCTTAAGCGGCGGAAAAAAACACCTGTCGACATCACATTGTTATTGGATCTGCGTGCATTGCATGTATGTACGTAGGCATTTAATATCTGGAACTGTGCATTTTGTGCACTGTTGTTGCTGTGAGAGTAATAAGAGCGGCTTCACAGGTTTGTGTTCGTGATGTTTCTTTGGAAGCTTGCAAGCCTTTTGAGCGACGCGGTTCAAAGATCCGTTTCCTTAGAGATTGAGTTTTGTCCTCGTGCGTCGTCGCCATCGTCGTCGTTGTCATCGTGGTCCTCTCGTGTGTTTCTCAAGGTTGTTTGATAGCAGTGTCCGGGCTGTTATCTCAGGTGGCTCAGGGATACAAGGAGAGTGATAAGAACATTTGTTGCTGTCCACGGAGTGTTTGAAGCCAGAGTCTGTTTTTTCTGGTGTGGTAGGAAGGCAGTAGCAAGACGGATTTGCGAGACTTTCGGTCCCTGGAGGCTCGCATTCTTTCGAGCGGCGAGATCATGAAAACCGATGGCCGTAGACGGACGTCTGTCTCACCAAGGCGGCCGCAGCAGCAGCTGAAGACGCAAAGAGACTGGCCTAAGCCTCTGGCGTCGGATGCCTTGCCACTGCCTGTCAGTTTAACAAACAGGATCTTCATGGTTCTCTTCTTCTCTGCTTCGTATTACTTGATGCGGCGATGGCGGGACAAGATTACGACCTCGACGCCTCTCCACATGCTCAACTTGGGAGAAATTGCAGCCCTGATAGCGCAGCTGGCTTCCTTCATCTACTTGATAGGGTTCTTTGGCATTGATTACGTGCAGACTTACATCAGCAAAAGCGGTGATGATGATGGCCCTTGGGATCTAGATGACGACGATCATGTGAGTAGAGGAAATATTCCTAGGAGGAGGAGCTGCAGCAACAGGAGAGCTCAGACCCCCACAATTCCAACGCCTCCTCCTCCAATGCAGCTGCTTAGTGGAAAGACTCTTGGTGAACACACTGACGAAGACATTGCATCGGCAATCAGAGAGGGAGCAGTTCCTTCTTATTCTCTGGAAACTGTATTAGTAGACTGTGGACGTGCAGCTTCTGTTAGACGGCGAGCTGTGGAATTGACAACTGGTAGATCTTTGGAAGGCCTCCCAATTACAGGCATTGATTATGCTTCAATCCTTGGACAATGCTGTGAGATGGTTGTTGGGTATGTTCAGATTCCAGTTGGAGTGGCTGGCCCCCTCCTGCTTGACGGATTTGAGTTCACAGTGCCAATGGCTACCACAGAAGGGTGTCTTGTGGCAAGCACCAATCGAGGATGCAAGGCAATCTATCAGTCTGGTGGAGCCACCAGCATGGTTCTGAAGGACAGCATGACAAGAGCACCTGTTGTGCGATTTGCAACAGCTAAACGTGCAGCTGAACTTAAGTTCTACCTTGAAGATGCAAACAACTTTGAGAATCTCTCAGTCATCTTCAACAGGTAGGGGGATTAGGAGCCGTATCTCTTGGGAGAATATGTGCACCTGCTTCCTCATCTAACCATATATATCCCCACCTATCAGACCAGGCAGTATGTACCCCAGAGCCTTTGGGATGAGGCTATCTGCATCATGTCAGCTTCAGATCCGGTAGCATATTTCTCCTTCAGATTGTCAGTGAATTGGTATCCATCAGGTACTAAGCATGGTTGTCATACTTTGCAGTAAAGAACTCATACACTTCACCTGATGGTGTTTTGCTTGGAGGCCCTGCTTTAGTTTCTTATATTGATGTCTTCCAAATGGCTTGAACAGCGGTATTCCTGGTGTGCAGGACCAGTCGATTTGCTCGCTTGCAAGACATGTTCTGTGCCTTGGCTGGACGCAATGCATATTTACGGTTCACCAGCTCAACTGGTGATGCAATGGGAATGAACATGGTTTCAAAAGGTGTTCAGAATGTTCTGAGCTACCTCAAGCATGTTTTCCCTGATATGGAGTCCATCAGTATCTCTGGTAAGTGGTCAAAATAACTCTTGCAAAAATGTGGGCACATGGGCTCCATGGAACTTCATTCTAGAGAAGATGATTATTTTGGATTCCACTTCCAATTTGTGTTCTTTCAACTATTCCTGTCCTGCCTTTCAATGCAGAACCCCTCTTGCATCTGGTTGATTTTCCTGAATGAAATGCTTGCATGCTGTGCAGGCAACTTCTGTGCTGACAAAAAAGCAACAGCAGTGAATTGGGTGGAAGGTCGGGGCAAGTCTGTTGTATGTGAGGCAGTACTGAAGGGGGAGATCATTTCCAAGGTTTTGAAGACTTCAGTGTCTGCATTGGCAGAGCTCAATATGGTCAAGAATCTTGCTGGCTCTGCCCTGGCTGGTTCCCTTGGAGGTTTCAATGCACATGCTTCCAACATTGTCTCTGCTATCTTTATTGCAACTGGCCAAGACCCTGCTCAAAATGTTGAAAGCTCGCATTGTATTACAATGATGGAACCTGTAAATGGGGGACAGGATCTGCATGTCTCTGTAACCATGCCATCTATTGAGGTGAGCATGTGATGACAATTAGTCATTGATGTGACTTGCAGAGGATGTTTATTATGTGCCACTTATCTCTCGCTTTTTGCAGAACATTCCATTTGAACCCAGTCGACAGATTAACTGATACAACCCCTTAGTTCCTGAGTTTGTTTGTTAATCTCTAATCAGAATAAGCATGTTCTCTGCTTGCAGGTGGGGACAATTGGTGGAGGCACACAGTTAGCATCACAAGCAGCATGCCTGAATCTACTCGGGGTGAAGGGTGCAAATTTAGAGTCACCAGGCAGAAACTCACAGACACTGGCAAGGATAGTGGCAGGTTCTGTACTAGCTGGTGAGATTTCTCTTATGTCAGCACTGGCAGCAGGCCAGCTGGTAAAGAGCCACATGAAATATAACCGATCTAGCCAAAATGTTGCTGCTTCTCTGGAAAACGGAAGTTCCTGCCAAGAACAAGGCAACCAAATAGGCTCTTCAACTGAACATAATTTGAAAAGCAGTGAATAGAGCGAGGGCATTTCCATGGTACAGAGATTTCACCGAGAAAGAGACTTGGTTACGTTTTGGGTAGTTAGTCTGTGACCCATCAATTCCAAAAATGAGGGAGAAACTCAGGATGCTAATTTTTGTTTCCCTTAGTTTTGAATAGAGAGGAATATACTTTATCTACACCCACCGTTGGAAGGTAATGAAGTCAGCAAGGGGACTAATGGCAGGCAGCTAGTCAGTGCCATCCATGATGAATGTGAAGGTCTGATGCTTTCTTTGTAAGTGATATCACAAGGTTATGATGGCATCCATCCATTCTTGTTGTAGTTTGTTCTGGTTTAACTGGAACTGACACAACATTTGTTTGGCAAACCTTATTATAGACAATTTTTGTTTAGTTTCTCTCTGCCAGTACAGTGGTTAATGACATTTGTTGACAGCACAGGAAGTATATACAATATGGACCAATTTTTGGGCTGTTTCCTATATTGATTGCTATATGAGCTTTGTTAATATGTAACAACGGTCTCTGGTGTGTGGCACAAATGCTTGTGAATTGTGGGGACTCATTTTTTGCTTCATAGTGCTTTCTGGGGGAAGGAAGGAAGGAAGGAAGGAAGGAAGGACCATCACCAAAAGAAATGGTCCCATTTTGATTTGACTTGTAGATTGCCTGGTGTATTAAGATAAAAGCTGCTTGTGAAGTGTTTTTTGCTTCAGAGGCCGAGCTGCTGCATTTCATTCGTGGCGCTCGTTTAGTGTTTGCTCCTCCACCTGGGGGAAAGTTCTGAACAGTGTCAGTACCTAGTGTTTTCCTGCCCCAACACCTGTGGCCTGCAACTACTAGTCACCTCCAGAAGGAAGCCAGGGGCAAGCAAAATGGCAACAAACCCAGTTGGTCATCTTTTGGACAGAAGATGGTGGATGAGATTTGATTACTTTGTTCCCATGCCTTAGAATCTTTTTGATGAAGAATTTCGCAATACCACACCCATATGCATTGCAATAACAATAACCCAATTTTCAGTTCAGTCAGGGTCTTATTACACCAGTGTTAGATAATATTATATTTTATGGGCATATGTGGGCCAGCTGGGTTTGATCTCAAGACCCCTTGATTTCAAGCAAGGTTGTTATCTTGGCTTACTACTTCCATAATTTACCCTGTGCAACAATGTGAAACACACACATTACATATAGTAAAGGACATCGTGAAGCATCATTTCATCCATCTGTCTCATCATCCATCTGTCCCATCATGGTCTGTTTACTCTGATGGGCCGGAGAAAGAGTGGAATACAAATGCGGTATGGTGAAGAATAATATAGATTAGTGTTATAAATTTTTATTTTTATTTTTTAATTTGGGGTTTTTGGACTTAGGTACACTCATCCTGTCTCTTTCTCAACAACTGAAAGAGTTGGGTTGGGCTTTTTTTTAATTTTTTTGAAATTTTATTTTAAAATATTGGAAATTTTCAATGCTTTTTACATTGCCATAATTTTTTATTATAGTTCAATGGATGCCAGAGCAAGCAGCCGTTAAGCACACTTTTATTAGATATTGGCAATTTCAAGGCTTGCATTTGCCATAATAATAATGACAATGGATGTCAGTTGCCATTTTA
>Ga0209611_10003040_pt1 | contig 29342 bp, 20 predicted proteins | sample S1TSphgellanicum_3_FD_187693 | JGI IMG/M metagenome (GOLD analysis project Ga0209611, IMG submission 187693) | Host-associated microbial communities from peat moss isolated from Minnesota, USA - S1T2_Fc - Sphagnum magellanicum MG (SPAdes) (version 2) | ecosystem: Host-associated > Plants > Peat...
ACTAACAAAACAAAAGTTATTAATTTTTATAAAAAAATAAATTCCCTTTCATTATATTGGCCCTTCTATTTGCCCTTTCCCGTTACATGTGGAATTTCCCATTGGCCATCCTACTTCACCCTTCATACTATCACCTAAGTTCACAATATTAGATGGAAAATGCAGGAATTTTTGCATAAGTAGTTTTGTTGAAAAATTGTGTCCTTCTAGATAGATCCTTGAAGATGATCACATTTGGGCCAATGACACAAGGGTCACTAATTTTAATGCAATAACACCTACCAACAAAACATGTGTTTCTTCCATGAACCAATGACATTTGGGGGGGGGGGATTATGGTTATGAAATTATGATTGTTGAAAATATGGAATTTATGGTCATGAACTTTTTGTGACTTTCTGGCACTACTGATTACACATAGAGGACAACAACAATTATGAAAATAATTTTCAAAGGGTTCTCCATGTGATAAATTTTTTAAACCTAAAAAACATTGAGATCAATGTGATTGAGTTTTCTTAATCCATTGTGCACATAATCCATTTGTGCCAAGTTATTTATTGGAAGTTTGATGCTGAAAGATTGTAAATATAATATGTCCATGTGAGAAATTCCTGAATCTAATTTTTTTTCAAAATTGTCCATAGCTTTTCACTTATAAACATCAGGAGGTTCTTATGACATTTTGATGTTGATATCACAAATTGAGTTACTTTTGTAAGATCTGTTTGAGTGTAAAAAATGGAAATAGGTCTAGATGGGTAAATATGAAATTTGAGGATGCAACTTGGAGTTCAATTTAGTGACTAAAACCTATTAAACTTAGATATAAAATAGAGAATTGTGACTTCACATTAAAAAATTTCAAAATTTTGATATCAAATATTTTGCAAATTGTTCCAAAAAATTAGCAAAATTAGTCAAATATACACTTCAAAAACAAACAATTCAAAAATTCTTCAAATTTTGTTCTTGAAGAAAAATTGGAAAAAAAAACACAAATTAGTATGACTTTGTTTCCAATTGCAGTTATTTCCTTTAAAAATGGGCTTAGTTTTTACCATAAACTTCAATTATTATTTTTCATAAAATTGGAATAAAATCTCACCATCATTGAAAATTTAATTCTAAAAAATTTCATCATCACATATGAAAGCCCAATTTACAAAAGAAATAGGATTATTACATCAAAGCCTTTTGTTTTCTATGAATTAATTTGTTGATATATATTTCTAAAAAGTCTTACTTTGGTGTAAGAACTTTTTTTCGTCATTTTATTTCTTAAACTTAATAGAGATACACGGAAAGTGAACCCCTTTTGGGCCTTTGGTTCATCCCTCAACCTTTCTTTTAACCTTTAAACATTGATATCCACAAAGTAGCCTAATGACGCTTTATTGACTTTGTCTTCGGGGGAGAGACTATGGAAATGGTGGTCACTTCATTTGGTCCATCTCACACATCATTCAAGTTCCAAGTCATCAATTCAAAACATAGATTATTAAAATTTGAAACAATGATGAACAATTTCCAAAAATGAAAAATAAAATATGAGTAAGACATTTTGATAAGAGGAGGGCTAAGATGAGATTTTTGGAATTTGGTGTTTTCTCCAATGTTGGAATTTTTAAAAATTAAGGATAGATAAATATGAAAAAACTAGCGGTTGTGAAAAAAATCAAAGATTTGCCCAAATTTGATTTTCCCCCTTTCAAAATTTCAATAACCCATACATTCACAACTTAGATCCTTTATTTTAATCTTATTATTATTATATTTTAATAACCTAATACCATTGGATATCTATTCATCCCATCCATTTCAAAACCCCATTTGTTTTCCAAAGGAAAAAAGGACCTTCATTGGTTCTATGGAAAATGTATAAAATAGAATTTTAGTGCCCAAATTGAACTTACAATATTGTCATGGATAGGAACAAATGGGACAAGAAGTTCAAGTTCACTAAATGTTTTTGGGAAGACCCTTAAAATTCCTAATAACAAAGTTGAAGATCCTTGAACTCCATCAAAACAAATTTGAAAACCCGAAATTTTAAAATAATACCCCCAACATTATTTCCCCCATGTGAGACCTCCAAAATGACAAGATTTTGAAATTTCAAAAATATGAAAACAAAAGGTTTCAAAATTCGCATGAAGAAAGGCACATACTCTGTTTCCTTGCTTGTGAAGACTTCACACAAAAAATTTGAAGATCCCCAAAATGACAAGAAGGAAATTGAAAACTTTGGAGTTTCAAAATACCACAACAAAAAACCTTCCAAGTTTCTAGAAAACAAGCAAATATCTTTCCCCTTGTGAAACTTCACACAAAAAAATTAAAGACCCCAAAATGTGTTTGTTAAGCGAATCTTTTTTTCTCTAGCCAATGGGGTTAGTTCATGTGACAAAGAAAATTTCCCAGCAAGTTAGGTCCCTTTAGGTGAAATGTTTTTTCATAACCGAAGACATTGATCATACAGTTCGTAATGTTGTTTTTGAATGTTTGGTTTTGGATGTTTATGACAACTCGTCCATTTCATCTACATCTTCTTTTAAATCTATGGCTTTTCCATATCTTCATGCAGATGTCATTGATACTATGGGTACCACCACAATCACCGTTAGCATCAGAGGAGGTTTGATCAAAACATATGTTGAGTTCATAAATAAAAGGGTTATTTTTTATGGCTAGAAAATATCTTTGTGAAGACCAAAATAGATTATGACAAAGGAAATTCTGATTGGACAATTGAACTTTCCATAGCCATAAAAGTGACAACCATTTCAACATTTGATCTTCTTGTGAAGTTGCATTTTTTTGCCAAAAGACATAATTCGTAGTTTTTCCTATCACATGCTTGAGCCCTTTGCTGCAACCACCATTTCTTTTGTTGTTATTGGAGTGTGTGGTGAAATTGATAACAAGTTTGAGCTACTAGTTGTTGATAGGAGTAGTCCAAAAGACATTCAAATTGTAAGTTTTTGAAAATCAAGTTTTTTTAAAAACATTGTTTTTGGTTTCTTCCAACTTGAATTTATGTTGCATTTGTTTGGTTGTACCTTTTGTTACCTCATTTTGTGTTGAGTTTCACAATTTGGTAGAAGGGTTTTGGAAAGGAATACTTACATTTTGCATTGTGAAAAATATTGCTTATAGCAACAAGGGTGATGTGCGTCTACTCACCATCGCTTCATCCATCATTGTCCCAGTGCTATTAGTTTCATTGCAAAAAAATTTGAAAGAGGTGTTCAATCTTCATATCAAACTGATTGTGCCTAAACCCACAAGGTTAGTATCATTTTATTGTTTTTCATTATATTTTAATATGTCACAATTGATCTATTTTAATTTGTTATAATTTTCTTACATTTTGATCTAATTTGATTTGAGATATTCAAATTTCTAGTACTTGATTGTTTTATTAGGTTGATGGGTGTTTGATGGTCACAAATCATTCCACTCTACCCTATAAACGAATTTGCTCCAAATGCAAACTTGGTGATATTTATCAATAGCCTTCTAATCAAGTTGTATTTTTGCAATTTGTGTAAAGTTGTTGCAACATGTGCTTTTAATATTCGCACCAATATCACAATTGAGGTTGTTGGTAGTCCACCATGCATTTTTCATGTCAAAATCCTTGGTTGTTTCCCTTGTTCAAACTCCAAGAAAAGGATTTTATGGCAAAGTATTCTAGTGAAAGAGTGTCATATGATTAAGCTCCTTGGAGATTTGAAAGGTTTTGGTACTTTCCACTTGAGTCCAATTGGGGAACTTGTTAGAAACAATGAGAAATTCCAATCTCAAGAAGTTGTTGTAGAGGTTGTGAGAAAAGTTGTTGGAGATTCTTCTTATGCTTGAACTTTTTTAGGATTTTGCTTTCATTGAGATAGTTTGTATTTTGTATGTCGTTCATTGTTTTTGTTTGTAGATAGGTCTTTACTACATATTGTAAGTCCATACCTTTAAAGTTTTAATATGATCATATTTTTTCCTTATTGTTGATTTTTTTGTTGATTTTTGACTTTTACCACAAAATTGACAAAAACATCCACATTTTCAATACCTATCACCATGCCAACATACCAACATCGACATCACCATATCATCATATTACCAACATATCAACATACCAACATATATACCCACATTCCACGTTCCACATTCCCATTTTTTGTGTTTGCCAATATTCCATTATCTTGTCCAAAAACTATACCATCATTAAAATTCAAAATTATTTTGTGAAATTGAAGTCTCCAAATTAATGTCATTTTGGTGAATAATGCATTTGGTAATGTATCAACTAGTTAGTAGTGGGCCATTGCCCCTTTTTTTCTCTTTATTTTTTTGGTCTTTTTCTCAAAGATTAGTTAGTTAACATTCTGGACTAGGCTTCTTTTTTCTTTTTTCCTTTTAACCCTCAACATCTTCCCTTTTCTTTTTCTTGGTTTTGTTTCACACATTAGTTAATTAACATTTAAGTAGTTTTCTAGCCATTAATTTTTAGCTTTATTTGGGGTTTGTCATTGTATTATTTTGTTGAAACGATTAAGCTTCTCCCATTAATCAAGTTACATAAACACAATAATATTTTTATTTTTTTTATTTTTTATTGACCTCATAATGAACATTGATCTTGTGCTTCATGGTCACCATCTTCAATAAATTCAAAAATATCCTTTTGTACATGGTGATTGTTTGTTTGATTCTTTAACATTTTTACTTCATTATTCCCGAACTTCACTTCAACTCCAAACTCAATGCATGACCCATTTTGCACAATCCCTTCAATAACCCATTAACCCCCAAATCAAGAATTGATTGATATTCATTTCAACATTTTTTTATTGTATGAAGATCATGATATAAATTCTTTACAAACCTATATTCAAAAAATGAGCATAAGTGCCAATTCTAGAGGTTTATGGGGTGATAATCATGCCATATTTTGTTTGGCAAATTATTTACATAGGCCCATCCATGTTTGGTCAAAAAAAAATTGTGTGATATGTTTTCGAGCGGGTGATTTCATAAGCAATGGCACATTACAATTATTTTATCATGATGACATGGTAAATGCTAGAAATGGGCATTATGAACCAATTACTTTTTACCATGCCTCATGGGAAGTAGACCAAAACATGTTACCACAAACAAAACATTCCAACCAACCAACAACAATGTCCATTAAATAACGAGGTCAAAAACATTCTTTATTTTTGTGTGGAATTGATGATAATATGCACCCACAAAAACAAAAATCTGAAGTATCACATGAAAATGTGATTGAAAAACCTAAACATTTCCATTGGAACCCATGCACAATGAACATTAGAAAATTCAATGATTACATCTTCCACTTAAAAAGATATAGCAAACAAATTTCTTATCAACAATTCCACCTTAGAATTAAGATTCACTCAAATATATTCTCATTTATGTCATAAAGAAAATGTAAATATTGTAAAAAATATTAACTCTTGTTTAAACAACATAGAAACATCAACAAATACAAATGTTGCCCTTAATGACATTCCACAAACACATTCTCTTGAACAACATTCACATGAAAATCCACAATTTGACATATTGACATGCAATAACCTATGGAACCATTGCACATTGAACAACCATCTTCAATCATTAATGTTCATAATACATTGACTTCAAGTATAATACATAAAAATATTTTGACAACATTAGAAAATCCTTCACCTCATTGTGATAAATATTTTCAATAATTATTGGATACACCCATTCAACCATGTGTGTGTTGTCATTGATTGTGTTTTAAAAAACAAACAAGAAACATATGAAAATTTTGGAATAACAATTCATCCAAGTTGGCTTGATATGTTCACATTATCAATGCAAACCGATACTAATGTTCCTTGTAACATAGATGATGATGAATCATGTGATCATAATAATGAATATAGATTTGAAGGGGAACAAGAAGACATATTGATAGATACAATGGTGCAAAACATATTATTTGATGAACAAATATATGATTATTTTGAAAATGTTGTAACTATGGCACCAAGCCAAGATTTCAAACCATTGGGCCTTTTTAAAGATCCCCATTGTCAAGAATTGAACTTTTTTACATTGTTTTTTGGACAACTTTGTAGCAACTAAGGAATAAAAATGTCTTATCAAATGATTGCTCAATGGGAACTCGTACATAAAAATCATAATTTTTCCACACATATATCAAATTTATTTTTTAAAGCTATTAAAGTATTGATTCATTTTGTTATTTCATCATCTTGGGTGCACATACATAAAGGGAAAATCTTTGGATGTCAACTTCAAGCACATGATGTCATAAATAAATTTGGATGTTAATTTTACATTATGATTTAAGATATATAAATCTTTCAGGACTACGTACTTCATTTGATTATCTAAGTCGATTAAAAAAAGAAGTATTTGCAATGATTTGACAATTAAGTCCCCCAACATTTTTTGTTACATTTACTAATGCTAAAAGTAAATGGTTTCCATTATTAAAATGTTTATATGACTTAAATAGTAAAAAATTAGGACTTAACATTCCTTTTTATAAATTAGAACCCAAACATGTTGCAAATCTTATGTGATGTGATCCTATTACATGTGCATGATGTTATGCTCATTGTATGAAATCTTTTTGTACATTGAGTTTGAAAGATAATTCCATTTTTGGGCATTTAGTAGAATTTTTTTTGGTTACAAAATTTCAAAGTCGTGGAAGCCAACATGACCATGGACTTTTATGGGTTGCAAATGCACCAATTTATGGTTTGGATTCAAACAATGCAATTGAAAACTTTGTGGACAAATATATATCATGTGATAATAATAAACTAGCACCCAATCTTCGTGAAGCTCAAACATGTCATCACAAAAAAACTTATAGGAAGAAAAATCATGCCATTTGTCAATTTAATTTTCCATGGCCTCTTATGGAAAAAACACAAATTCTTGAACCATTCCCAATGGAATCTTTAACCCTTTCAAAAAGGATTCATTTAGGTGAAATTATCAAAATTGTTTTTGAAGAACTTAATAAAATTGATTTATAAACAACATCTATGTCATTTAATGCATTACTAAAATTTCTTTCTATAGATAAAGAGACATACATCAATGCATTATGAGTAAAATTAAAAAAACCAACAACTGTTTTACAAAGATTATGTAAAGACATACGAACAAATCACTTTGGTATTCATGTTGGAAATTTTTGGCAAGCAAACACAAATGTTCAATTCATACTTGACCCTTATGTTGTAGCTAGTTTGCACATTTTATCTAACAAAAATAAATAAAATAGTGACAAAAGCGTAGAAAAATATAATTATTGGTTGTAATGAAAATAAAATTAAAAAACATACTTGCATTTGAAAGATGAAAAATGTTTTTTTTAATGCTCAACAAATGTCAGCACAACTAATTGTGTATATTATGTTGCTTATACCATTGTACCATGCATGTAAAACATTTAAATTCATTAATACATCCCCATTACAAGATTGTGCATTTGTATTTAAAAATGTTGCATCATTAAAAACACTTCCTTTGCATTCTACAAATATTATGTGTATGTCAATCATTGATAAATACATCAAAAGACCAAACTATTTATCTAACATTTTTCTCATTGAATTTGTTGCAAATTATAACATTGTAAATCTTAGGAAAAAAAACTCATATAATTCGTTATGTGCATTATAATGAACATCGAGACTTTAAAAATTACTATAGAGAACACTTATTATTATTTATTCCTTTCTTTGACAATGAACATACTTTCAAAAGTGACCATTCCACATGGAACACGGCATATAACATGCATAAAATACAAATCAATTTATTAATAAAAACATTTATATATCATTTTGATAATAATAATGCATACACAACAAATTGGGAAAACATAGAATCACAAGCTCTTGTGCATTATAACATTTATTAACAAAAAATGACACTAACATATGGATGGATAAATATCCTAATGTGGATATTGGGTTTTCTTCAAAAAATATTACTAATTGTACTAGAGTCAAACCATATAACATTTGCAATGAATATATTGTTAACCCATGTATAGGTGTCTCCACTATTTCTAATTCAACCAATATTGACGTTTAAGACCAAATCATGCCTAACCATGAATTCCATTCATTATTGCAAAAAAAGAATAATGAACATCTTATATTTGATGATGTCATGTATAGAAAAAAAATTCCAAATGAACCAATTCATTTATTCATTACCAGAGGTGCTGGTACAAGTAAAACTTTCACATTAATTTTTTAATTCAAGCTTTGATATGTTTTTATAATAGACATCCTCATTCAAACCTTTTCTAAAAAAAAACTTTGTTCATGACATATACTGGAAAATCAACATTTAACATTGATGGGACTACAATTCATTCAAGTCTTTCTATACCACTTAATTGTAAGAAATTACCATCATTAAGTTTAGAATGATGATATAGTTTAGTTTAAAAATATGACCAATTACAATTAATAGTATTACATGAATTTCATTCATAGGGAAAAAAATATTAAAATTTATTGAACTTTGATTAAAATCAATCAAACGTATTCACATCAAATTCTTTGGAAATCTTGATGTAAATATCACTGGGATTTTTATCAAGTTTAGTTAGTTCGTGATGTAGGAGTTTTCAAAATTAATGTAAACAACATTGATAGTTTAGCTCCAAATTTTTGGATGGAAAAAATTAAATGTTATGAATTGAAGCAAATCATACGCCAAAGTGATGAACAATTCATTAACATTTTAAACTAATTTTGAACCGCTACATAATTGTAATTAGATGTGGATATCATAAATAATCAATGTTTTCGTACATCGCCAAATGATCTAAAATTTCCATATTTATTTTACATGAATCAATAAAGCAAAAACATAACGAATCGGCTTTCCTCCGAAGTGAAGGGGATGTATTCATATTACATGCATAAGATAGACATCATGATACATGTTCTCAATCATTTCAGTTACAAAGTGATGCAAACTTCATAGTAGGACTACAATAAGAAGTTCAAGTAAAGAAAAATATGTTGGTTGAACTTTGTGTCAGAAATTGTGCAACACATGATGGTATTGTAAATGGTGCAAATGGAATATTCCAAGGATCAACTAAAGTATTCAATTCACAAGAATAAAGAATGCACGTTTGTATGAACATGAATACATCCTACATGGACACCAATAGAACCCATATCCAAAGATATTCAAATTAGTTTGAATTCTTTTCACATTATAACAAGAATACAATTTCCCACTCAATTGGCTGCATCATGCATTATACATCAAACACAAGGATTAACTCTTGATTATTTAACATTTGATCCTACTAACATCTATAAACATGGTTTGACGTATACAATAATTTCTTGTGTTCAAAAGAAGGAAATTTTTAAACTTTTACAACATTTGCAAATGAATTTTTTTCAAATTGATCCAAGTGTTGCCATGGAGATGCACTAATTGCAAACCACTGGACGATGGGATGTACTTGTCCCCAAATGACATACATTTCATGATTCACATGTACTAATTTATTCTTTTAATACTAGATCATTGCTTTTACATAAAAATGATGTTTTTTCGGATTACAATCTCAAAATAGCTCACATATTGTGCTTCAATAAAACATATTTCAACACATTAACATCTAATAATACATCTTTGAACATTGATACAAGAACACATTCAATGATTAATGTAAATGGTCAAAATGGTATAATGATTATATATGACAATTTCACAACCTTATCATCACATGAAACTTATACATCTTTAGAAGTTGAGTATATTGAAGCAACATTCAGTGCAAATACAAGGAGGCTATTCATATAATAACAATATGCAAACCTTCAACTTTATCCTTGTCAATGTTTAAAATTCACCTTCAAAAGTTTTTGGATCTAATACCAATTTCTTGTCCCATCATAATAATTAGTGATTTCAATATTAACATGTTTGATCAAAACTCAACACAACCAAATGAATTCCAAAGTTTTATGGACCAATATTCAATGGAACTTCAATTTTAAAAAATTACAACAATTTATGGATCCCATATTGATCACATATGGACAAATGCACCCACTCAACAATGCATGTCATGAGTTGTTGAAGCTTATTGGATTGACCATAAATCAATATATTTTGCGTTCAAACTCCCAGATTACATCCCACAATATCGTCACATAGATAAAAAAAAATGTTTTAAAAAAGATATTGACAATAATAATAAGGCAAAAATGATGATGAAAGGATAATGATTTATATATCTAACTTCATATAACACTTGCAATAATATTCTTGAATGTTAGGGCAGAAACATTACGTGGTTAACAACTTGTTAAATATGGGTATGAAATGCAAGAATTACACATTAAATGCTTAAGGTTTGAGAATATTTATAATTGTAGCAACATCAATGATTGGTCAATCAAGAAAATAAAGCCAAGTTGGAACTCAAATTTGACCAAATCTAGTGCTTATCTAAATTTCGGTCCTTGTTTAAGTTTGTTGTACCCAGATCACATCACGTGTCCTTCACATTTCATTAAAGTTCAATTTTGCAATTTGCAATTTGAATTGGAGTAAATTGGCTTCCATCAATGCAAAGGAATAATTGTTATGATGAGGGTAGGTTAATTGGAGGAAAATTTGAATTTGGACAACCATTTTAAACCCTTCTTTAAGCACTTTCATTAAAATTTGATCTTAAAAAACTGTCTTAATGTCAAAATGAACTTTGTCATTTTGAAAACTTTTAAATGAAATATGATTTAATATCTTTGTAAACAAGATTTTTAATTTAATTTTTAAAACCTTAAGTATTATCAATCTTCAAAATGTTATGTCCCAAAAATTTCAAAACATTTTACTAATATATTATAAAATGAAATTTCATATTTAATTTAAATATATTATGATAATCCATATTAAATTCTATTTAAGATTAACCATTCATTATTTTATTATGATTTTTTCATTGTTGAAAAATTTCATATGTTATCTTTCCATACATGAGTCTTTTTATATGACAATAAATAAAACAAAAATTTTTATGCAACAATGAATAAAAAACTGTCACTAGGGTAGTTGATATAATTCATTGTAATTTGCAACTAACTTTAGATTGAATGTATTGACTTACAATAGATAAGGGTCACCTTTTAAGACATCCTAAACTCCCAAGATGTCTCCCTAGATGTCTCAAGATGTCCTTAACGTCCCTCCCAATGTCTCAACAAGTAATAAATGTTTCAAGTTTTTTAGTGCCTCTTTTCATTTTTTATGACATTTACTATTTTGGTTTGGGTGGAGGTTAAAGAATACATTGTCCCATTGTGCCTATTGTCTTTTTTGAAATGCTCAGCATCCTTCTCAACACCCTTGTTGTTTCTCCTAAGGCTTCCCATCACCCTTTCTGGTGCCCACAATTGTCCTTGTCATCCTTCTTGGTGTCCCTTATCATTGTCCCTCATCACTTGTCCATTGCCCAAAACAAATTGCTTTTCTTGCACCCCATTTCCCTTGCCATCGTTCCTTATCATACCTTGACAACCCCTTGTCATCCATTGGCACCTCCTAGCACCACATGTGATATCCATCACTTGTCCATCACCTCAGAAAAAACAAGTGTGTGTGTGTGTGTTTTTTTTTTCCAATGTTCCACCTCAACACCCCATCCATCACTCTTGTTACACCTCTACACCTCCTTGCCCCGCCCCCCACTCTGCCCAAGTGCACCTCATTGCATGTTTGTAACAAGAAAAAGTTAATTCTTTTTTTTTCTATCACCTAGATCATCATAGTCTGAAAAAATAACCTCAACATCCCATAAGAACTCTTGCACATACATTTTGAGCCTTTTTTTAGAACCCAAGATAACCAGATTGGGACATCTAAGCTTGGTCAAGATGTCCCAATCTAGGTATATCTTCGAAACTGGCAATCATGCAATACATGCATAAACTTTATAAAGGGGTTAAAATGACCACTACAAAATGGACATGAATACAGGAGCCCTATCCTCCTGCAAGATTTAATGAAAACGGGTGTTTGCTGGTGTGGGGTGGAGATGTTCTTAGAGCATCTCCACCGGTGCTCAGTATGTGACTGCAGACAGTAAAATTTATTGCGAAAAAGTCAAAATTTGCCGGTTTAGCTCAGGAAATTGGTTTTTCTGCACCAAATTCGTGGCGCTTGCTGTGGCAGGTGAAAGGCGCAACACAGTTGTGCACCTCCAAAAAAGAATGTAATAAATTCGACCTAACTGCGGTCAGTATTTCTGATCGATCGATCATAATGATTGGTCCTGGTGGTTTGCTATTAATAGACCCATGTATATGCAGTTCCGGTTAAAGTTTTATTGGTGTGGTTGCCAAAAACAAAAACAGCTAAACTTAGACATTTCATTTTATTATGCAGACTGACATACTGAGCACTGGTGGAGATGGTCTTAGGTCATACCAGACTGGTCTGCTATTTGATACCAGTGTTCATACCAGTCTCTGACCTTGTATACCAGACCAACACTCGCTGTGACTGCTACATTTTGTTTAAACATTTTCTTGGTTGTCTAATATATGATGAAATCGATAAATATTGCTTGTGACAAATGCCATTCATAGGTCATTCTATGAGTTTAGAATGCCCACGCAAAGTGAACAAAGGAGAATTGTTGCAAGGTAAATTAAGATTTTCCTTAATTCTTGAATGCCTTACTATTAAGAAAGGTTGTTTGTATGTTTTGTATGTCTTCTTTGTTTTTTTTTGGTCACATTGAGATATCCCAAACCATGGTGCTCCCCCTCCAAAATAATGATCATCCCTAGAAAGATTTCGTCACATCTGGCCATTCAATGGAAAATAGCATCTTTGTGCCACTCAAAGTAAACTTCTTGGCTAAATTATGGTCATCACCTAATACCAGTGTAGTACTAACATAGAGGGTACACAAAAACAAAATACAAACACCCTCCCCCCCCCCACAAAACCCTAAATCCTGAACCCCACAACAGGACCACTCTGGACTTTGGTATGTTCAAAGTCCATATCAACCCAACAACACTGGTCATTCATTCATGACTTATGGCCATCTTCTAGTTCTAGTCCAACTGATAAAACATCACTATCTACTTCTTATTGCACACACAACAAGCCAAAAGGCAAAAGGAAATAGGATTGATTACATTGAAAATTTATTAATTTCTATAAATGTTATGTGGATTATAGCAAAACAATGAAACATGTCTTAATCTATCACAAGTCAGCCTCCATAACTGGAAGCAAGCTCCCACATCATTTCCAAAAATGAAATCACCCATATTAGTTGAAATGACCAACATTGAATGCAATAGTGTTACATGGGTTAACCTACAAATTAGCAACTAAAAACCCAATACATTTTGAAATAATATGCACTTAGGTAGGAAATTTGAGGGATGAATGATGTCAATTTCTATAATTATAACTTTCATTTGCACTACTACCTAAAGGTTGAGATTAAGTTCAAGTTCAAAGGTTCAAAGTTTGCCATAGTATAAATTTCAAATGAAAAATTACTGAATCAAAAATTTAGTTGCTTTTGTCATCACATGGCATCTTAATTAATATCCAATAAATTCATTTTCCCAATTTGGAGAATTTGGGTTTTTAAATCTCCCCCAAAACATATTGTTTTTAAAAATTAGAAAAAGGTCTCTGAACCCTTCCTCCACACTTTACTAGCTACGTAAGTAATTTTACTAATTACCACATAGGTATTATTAGGTAGGGATAAATTTAGAATGTGTGGGCAGAAGTTATTTATTTATTTATGTATTTATTATTCTCCCTCCACTCAACCTTTACCGTTGATTTGCGTCGTCAAGTCTATTGCAGGCCCTAGATTCCGAGATATTAAAATTTCGTCAAAAAAAAGTGCTAATTTCCCATTGGTTGAGTGACCAGAGAAAATCACAGTCGCAGATCCGTAAGAATAGGAACGGATCCGATGCGTTGAAAATACAAAACCCCACGATCTGGACATCGACGGCTTCAAACTAGCGGTATTTACAACAAGCGTAAAATCCTGACCGTCGGAACCCGTTCCCGATGGAAGCTCGAGTCTTTTGTGCTCATGACCTGCCGTCGATGAGAGCTCATCCAGCGGCTGAAAATTAGCACCCTGTCGGATCCTGCATGCAGCGGGCGAGCGCGCAAAGCGGCTCATTTTGGGACGACGGAGGCGGGGGAAGCGCAGTGCAGTCCGCACACGAGCTTTCAGAGCTCGGGCGATGTTAAGCGCGATCACGTTAGAAATCTTACTCTAGAGGAGAGAATAACAAAACATCATGAAGATTGTGATCAGTAATTTCTAGTGGAATTCTCCATTTTGTTTTTCCTCGCAAGAATCGTCTACAGTACAGCATTGTTGTTGTGCTTGCAGTTGTCCAGTTTGGGGTCTAGAGACGGACGACTACGTTGCAATGGTTATTGACGAGTTCGTTGTGGATGATGTTATGATGAAGAGCCTAAGTTCCTGTGGTGATGTTGAGGACTGTAGTAATGCTGTAGCAGCAGGAGCGATTCTTTCGGCGGATGATGAGAATTACATGAGTTTATACGACCTGCACGGATTCCAACGTGACGATAATGCTAAGCTGCTGGATCTGCATGGGTTTCCTCCGCTTGACATAGCGTCTACGAAGATCATGTCGAACAGCTTCGGTGCGTTTCATGAAGCTTGGCGCAGGACGGATGAGTTGTGGGAATTAGGAGGACTGCCAGCTCTTGATCACACCTTCAGTGGATTCACGACAATTCCAGACGAGAGTATAGATGGTGGCCATGCTGATCACCGCATCATGATGAGCAGTCCAGATCATGAACAGCCACCGTATTGCGCTGATCTGATAGGAAGTGATCAGCTACATTGCGAGTATATGGAGATTGAAGAGAATTGTTGGATTCCCGATCAGTCCACAACTGCAACCTGCGACGCAGCAATTCGGAACTTAATGGAAGCTGACTCTCTGGAAGACCCCGCCAGACTATGTACCACAGCAGCTGCTCCTGCTCGGGGTACGGACATTCTATATGCCGATAGAATGTCAGGTGGAATGTGGACGCAGCAGGTCTTCATTCGTGATCGAAGTACTACCTGCAGCTTCGTTCCGCTGCAGGTCCCAGCTGATGCAGATGCAGCAGCACTACATAAGCTTGGGAGAGTCCGCCTGGGATATTCTCATTCGGAGTTATTGGATTGGGTACCTTGCGCTCAAGGCGCAGTGAGCATTGCCGAAAGCATGAGACTTGTTGAAGAGCACAAACAGGTCGTCAGCTTCGACATGCTCTTCAATAGAGACGACCAAGCTGCTAATGGGGACAACACATGTTTATATGATGTCACACAAGTCTCTCAGTCTCTGCAAGCTGCTGAGCAACCGCGCCATGAATCTTGTGAGCAGTCACGGATGAGTATAGCGCCATGTGTCGATCAGCCGACTCCTCAAAAGGAGTTTGGTTTGACTAGATCAGCACATGTACACGCCACCAAGAAATCACATCGGAAAAAACTCATTGGAGTGACTAAGTAAGTAGCAGAAAGTATAACAAACTCGATACTGTAGATTCATGCTCTGGAATTCTTTGTTGTAGCTAGTGAAGTGAAGTGATCTTGTTGGTGACCGTCAGCAATTCATGTGTTTCTGATACAAGTTCTTATAATTCTTTCCACTCATGTCTGCAGGCACCGAACATCCGAAAGGTTTGAAGCCCATGTCTGGAACGATTTGGACAAGTCCACCAAGAGGTGCGGCAAGCAGGGTAAGTGCTAGACAATGAACTAATAGCAGGCTGCTGCAACCACTGCAGCTGAATTGTATAGCTCAAACAGTTGCTCGATACAAGATATGAGCTAGAGAAAATCAGACCTTAAAACTAAGTACAATTGGTTGAATCTAACAACCCTAGAATTGAAGTGCACAGTACTGATCATCATCAACTCGAATTTCAGAAGAAACAAAAAAAGACACTTTGTTCATGTTTTGTTGATGTCAAACTTAAGGGTTTCTGCTCATGATGTGTATGGGTGGGTGGTGGGTGGGTGGGGTGGTTTCTTTCTTGGCTTTGGTCATGATCCTGATGTGGATGTGCTTCAACATATATTATGTTGGAATTTCCAATCATCAACAACATCTCTAACAGAGTATCTTGGTTAGCTGCTTCAAGATTCCACTTTCCCAAATAGACCATCCTTAATTTTTTGCACCATCTTGTTCTGATTCATAAACCCATTTGCATGCTCAAAACACAAGAAGCTGGCTTGGGTCGTAACTTTGGGCACTGATTGGGTTGTGTGTAGGCCACTATGTATCTCGGATAGAAGCTGCTAGAATACATGATCTGTCAGCCCTGAAGCTGGGCATTCCTTCGAGGAGACCATATGCAATTAATTTCCCAGTAAGAATTTATCTCAAAGCATTTGATTGGCAATGGCCTGCAATTTACAGAGATGATCTCTCAGTCTAGATCATGTTCCAAACCTTCTGATTCTATGTCATGTTCTTTTGTATGATCAGGGAGACTTATATCGTGAGGATTTGGAAGAAATGAAAGATGTACCTTGGAAGGATTACCTGTGGATTCTCAAGAGGTAAGTGCTATGTAGTATTTCTAAACCATGAAACTCTTGGCCGGAAGTGCTGTATTTTGTTTTGAATTTGCAGCTTGGCAGATGTGAGCCCAATGATTCATTTAGGTCTAGTGATCATAACTGATGTGAACATGAATGATCAGACTAATTTGAAGGATCTACTTTTTTCTTTGCTCAATCTGTGTATAGGAGATCCCATGGTTTTACTCGTGGAAGCTCCTGTTTCATAGGAGTGACCAGGTAAACATTTGAATCCCATCATGGCCGGGGAAAATTTTATGCTTCAACTGATGGTGAAAAATAGGTTAAGAACTCAGTACATAGGCAACTGCCAACCCTGCATAGGAATTTATAGGAAACGTGGGATTTGTTGATGTGCAGCTCAAAGAAGCATTCCAAATGGGAGGCTCGAGTGGGTTACAACAAAACTCCCAGTTCCAAGAATGACTTGTATCTGGGTATCCATGGTGAGTTTCTGCAACTTCTCTTTACTCTGATAATATTCTGGATCAAGTGGAAGAATTTAGTTGAAACTTACGAGTAATTATGGCAGCTGGAGATAAATTGGCTGTAGAAAATTCCATGTATCAGGACTGTTCTCATATGTTCTGGAAGTTGAAGCATAGGTAACTTCAAGAACAAACTGAAATGTGTTAAGAAACTGGCAGTTTAGGTATGCATAAATTGAGCCTAAGTTCATAAGTTTGTGTTATTGGGTGCAAATGCAGTTGATAAGATAGTGGCTGCACATGCACATGATCTGGCTGCATTGCATTTCCACAAGGGGAAGAGACATTGCAAGACAAACTTCCACCCTGCCAGTTACCCAAGGGAGGCAATTGACATGTTTATGCAATCTGTGCAAAAGGGGGATTTCACTGTGCCCTTTCTTGACAAGATGCCCAGCTACAAATTGAGCTTCAAATGTCTGCAGCAGCCTTAGTCCATCAGCTGAACCTTGAATTTTTACAGTCTTGATCCAGATGTTTTGTACATACAACTGTTTTTCATCACAAGTTTTCAAACTCTTTCCCTACACATGTCAAAAGAGTTTCTTGTGGTTAAATCCTCAAAATTGGATTGCAGCAACTTGCATCACATGTGGCACTAAATTTCAAGCCAATGTTTCATCTCTGAACTTGTGCCTGAGTTTCTGACGTCATTAACCTTTTTCAGCTCAGCATTTGAGTGCAGATGGTGTGCAGTGGATTTGATTCTTTTGAAGCTGCATTTTTCTTTATTCCGATCAGAACAGATGAAGCAATACCTGGCTCTTAACATGTTGCATTTGCCTACCATAGCATCAAGACATGAGTCATGACATTCTAGATAACACGGGTAAAATGCCACTCAAAGAAACATGCTTGGCTCCTGCTGTGGGGATTCTAACTGATTTGTCCACTTCAGTCTTTCTCAAACTCTGTTTGCTCTGGGTCCCTTCACAGTAGTTATGCTTGGCTTCATAGTAGCCCTTGTAAAAGGCTGCAAGCTCTACCATGAACACAACATGGACACAACAGGGAGAAAATATGTGTTTAGACCCAATATTGCAATTTCTGTCAATACAGTACTTTGGCACAGGTTGAAGAGCAAAGGACTTAACTGCAATGAGGCCCTGCAGGGCACCTCTATTGTGCCATATTTATGTCTATTTTTCAATAGCCTATTGTCACAATTGTCACACTTGCATGCACATTTTGCAACATAAGTTTTCTCAAACATATCAAACTTTTAATGCACCTGTCCAATAGGAAAAATGAGAAACCATTTTCAGCATTGCAAGTGGTTTGTTGAGAAACCACAATGTTTCTCAACAAAAATTCTAATGCATATTATGGGTATGTTAATCACAAAATTACAACCTATTTTGAAACAAGGTTTCACTGCTTTTGTGATGTAAAACACAATTGATTTTGTCTCATGGCTTCATCAACTTCAACGAATTCGCTACATTGATTCTTGAATCTTTGCAACAATTTTGAGTCACATTTGTTCCTCTTGCATGACTCAAGATTTGCAATGTTCTGCAGAATGGGTCCTTGAAAATGTCCTGCAGACTGCACAGACAAAGCCATAGCCCCCAGAGCTTCAGGAGCTATCTCATTTCCTTCATCCTGCGAGCACTTACTCCTCATATTGTTGATTATAACAAGCAATGATCAATCAAGGGGAGGATTCCCAAAACCACTTACTAGAGGTGAAGATTCACTTCACTGTCCTCTCCTAGAGCTTGGCTGCAGGAGTACTTGAACCATCGTCATTCCACTTTGGCAACCTTTTTCAATGAGTGACAGGCCCAGGAAGATTCTGCACAGACAACAAGCAGCAGGATCCTTTCTTCTGCTTGCAAAGATTGGTGCATGATCCTTCAATCCTGTAGACCAAAATTCAGAACAAACAGCCACATGAGTGGCATGAAGCAGAGACAACAGCAAGCTATGTGCTCTTCAATCAATTCACTTCCCACTCTCACTTCATCTCAACAACACTCCATCATTTGCGCTGCTCTTGCTGAAAAATAATCATGAGTGGAATTCTCATTGCAATGTCTGACCAAATACAGAAATAATCGGTGCTATAGTGTCCTTTGTATATTATTATCTCTAGAAATTGCTGGAGCTTCACTTGATTCGATTCTGAAACATGAATCCCTGGAACGATGATCATCATTTAAACAAAAAATTTGAGAAAGAGAAGGTCGCAAGAGAAGATTGGAATTGTGTCAAACTGCATCAAACCTTGTTTGCAGTAGTATTGTTATCTTTAACAAAATGTCCATTCTTGCCACCATGTGTTTTCCCTTCACACTGAGATACAATCTATCTGTAGTTGGAAATGAGTATGAAATCAAAACTTCCCTCAAATCCATCATGCAACAAACTATCAATCAATCCAAAATATTCTTTGGTATTTTACACACAAGAAAATGAAAGGGATTTTTTTCCCCTCTTTCTCATTTCATAATAGTTCTTCAATTGCAGCTTCCATATTGGAATGTCCTTCGGCAAGCAAGCATTTACACTACTTGCTATGCATCATCTCCATCACTGAATAGGAGTGGCAAGCCTTACAATGTACATCCATATAAACCACATGTCATGATGCACTTTACATGTCAAAGGCTTTATGCACATACAATGTTTTTTTCTTTTTTCTTTTTTCCTCCTAGTTCTCTGCTCAAGGTTAACCCTTAAGAAGCCATGGCTTTTGGGTTCTCCGGATTTTAGATCCATTGTAAGAATGGGGTTTGTAATGATTTGAGTCAAATGGGTCACTCTTAATTCTAGGGGCAATGCTTTTTTGTTGGGGTAGAGATATCAGATAGTGAGTACTCTTGTTGTTTGATGGTTGATAAGAGTATAGGTATTGTTTGTTGCATGTACCTATTGGGTGCCTTTGCTCAATTAATTTGTTACACAAAATGTTTTTAGGGTAACCAAACTTCAAAGGAAAAAAGGAAGCAATGTTGGATTGATAGATTCTTTTTTTTTGGCAGTCAAGTTTCTAGAGCCAATTTTTGTGTCTGAATTTAATGTGAAGGCAAATTGTTATGTCACTTAATGAGGAAATGATTTTGACATGATGCCAAACTTTTTGATCAGGCTGTTGGGTTTTTTTCGGTTCAGTAGCTCTCCTAATTTGAGGTGGTTTGTGGCAAGAGAATTTGTCATTGAAGCTTTTGGGTAGCTCTTGAATTGAGGCATTGTGGTAAGAGAATTTTGTTGTTAATCTTAGCTTTTGGGTTAGCCTATCTCAGGAATTGAGTGACTTGGCATTGCTAGTAGACATAAAAGAAAGTTGATGGGTGCAAAGTGCAAACCAGATTTTGAAATATTTTGCAAGAATTGGTTGCTCTAGAATTGAAAACAATATGTGAAATTGGGTGGAGCATGATTTTAACATTATAGACAACAGCAAAGTTCATGGGATTTTGCTTTTGTGAGAGGAGGAGATACAAAAGTTGAATATGAAAAAGTTTGAAGGTGCAAATCAATGTTGTTGGGCTCAAGGGTTGCAACAACCCAGCAGCATGGGGTGGTAAAGAATGGCATTGAATAACAATGCACAACAGATCATCATGGTCTTCTTGTACCTGTATTTTGGGAGACATTTGAAACCATTTTAAGAGGATTGTGCAGCAGCAGGTAGGTGTATACCTATTGGATGTTCTTGAGAGGAAACAACAGATAAAGTTCAACTCATGGCTTAAGGATGACATCCCAAGGGTGGATTTCCTTGAAGCAAAAAATCTCCACAAATCATATGTGAATTTCAAGGGTGTGCGAGAGAGAATTCCTTGCAAAAGAGTTCTTCTTCAGATTGCAGATTTAGTTTTTGCTCATTGTGAAAGCATTGTGTTTGTCTCATTCATGCTTGAGATTTTGATGTGTGTAATTTCAGTTGATTTCTATGTTATGGGCAAGCTTTGGATTGCCACAATTTAGGTGCTCCAGGGTAGTACTAACTATCAATTGAAATTCTTGTCCTACATTGTGTGTGCAGTTGATGTCGCAGAAAGCAAATTGGGTTTAAGAGATTCCGGAGTTGATGTTGCAAAAGGAATTGGATTTGAGAAATCCTGGACTTGATGTGGAAGAAGAAGAATAGTTGTACCCATTATGCCTTTCTTTACTGTGTCAATAGCAGCAACAAGTGTGATCCATGATGGTAAGGGCAGTCTGAGATTTCTGAGAAATATTCCTGAACAGGAGTTCAAATTGATTCCCAAGAAGAAGAAGAAGAAGAAGAAGAAGATGCAGCAGGCAAGTAATTACAGTAATAGTGATGCAAGAATCAAGCCACCCATTGTTGCACTTGAATGGGGGAAGATTTGGAGTGATTTTGAAGGTGGGTTGTTGAGACCTGTGCTAGCATTAAGTGTGGCAGGAGCGGCAATTCTGGTATCGTATTCACAACGTCTTGGGATTGAGAAAGAGATGGCTATTTCCATTGCTCGTGCCTTCATACAACTCTCCATCATTGGCTTTGTTTTGGAGTTCATCTTCAATCAATCGAATGTTGCATGGATTTTTGTGGCATACATTTCAATGGTTTCTGTAGCAGGTTATACAGCAGGAAGGCGAGCAAGGCATGTACCCAATGGAGGCTACATTTCTGGACTCTCCATTTTCGTGGGGACAAGCTTGACATTGCTAATGTTAGTGGCATGTAATGTATTTCCATTCACTCCCAGGTACATTATCCCCATCGCTGGCATGATGGTTGGAAATTCCATGGGTGTAACAGGGGTGACATTGAGACGGATGCAAGAAGATATGCAAGCACAGCAAGGATTGATAGAGACAGCTTTAGCATTGGGAGCAACACCCAGACAGGCAACATTGAAGCAAGTGCAACGAGCTCTCATTGTGGGTCTTTCTCCTACTCTTGACAATGCAAAGACAGTAGGTTTGATTTCTTTGCCAGGGGCAATGACAGGTCTCATCATGGGTGGTGCATCACCCATGCTTGCAATCCAGCTACAAATTGTGGTGATGAACATGTTGCTGGGAGCTTCAACATTCAGCGGTGTATTGGCTACATTTCTAAGTTGGCCTTTCTTCTTCACTAAATCATACCAGCTCGAAACAAAGGTGCTGATTGCAGACTAAGAAGGAGCAGCAGCAGTAGCTCCAACTTCCCCTGTTGCAATCCAAGGTTGAAAAATTATCCACTTCCTTTATTGCTCATTGCAAATCTCCTCTCCTGCCTGCAAATCTCTTCTCCTCCTTCCTTTTCCATAGTTGTTGCTGTCAAAATTCCAAGGTTTGTCTTTGATTATATTTTGATGAAATCAGAAAGCTTTGCTCAAATTGTTGCTACTCCTGTGATTCTGAAGTGATCAATTGATCACTACATATGCTTTTTCCATGGATCCTAGCAATTGGGTGCTTGCTTTCTTGACTGTGGTGCTTGATTTTTGTTATAAGACCACCACTGCTTGATTGATGTAATTTCCATTCTATGAAACCTTTTTGGATCTGAAGCTTTTTATGAATGCGATTCACAGATCTTCTCCATCAACCCTAGATCATTCAAGTCTGGCAAAAAAAACCCACAAAACGTCAGTTGTCTTCCCATTAAAGAAACACATCATAAAAGATCAATCTATCTCCCCAAAAAAAACCTTGCCATAAAATATCAATCTATCTTTCCATAAAGAAAAATCATTATGAAATGGTCCATTGCAAAAGAAAAAGAAAAAAACAGAACTGGGGAGGCAGCCCATCTACTGAATAGGAGAAGAGAGATAATCAAATGTAATTTGAATCCCTTGCCTCAAATGGGTTGTTGAAGTTTTGTGTAATTGTAAGAGAAATTCCACACATGCATTTAATAACTTTGCATCAAAGCTTGATGATAATCATGAATATCAAATTAATTACCGGGAGGCAGAAATGAAAGAAGATCTAGTCATTGATTGAAAAATTAACATAGATCATAATAAGTGCTACTCATACAAGAGGGCAGCTCATTCAGGTTAATGGTGGTTGTTGATTACAATCATCTGTTACAAAAAAAATTGCTAGCTTTTTTCATTGTGCCAATGGTGTGATTGTTGTTTATTCATGTTGTAGTAGATGCAACAATGTGCTAAACCAAATTTGCATACAAGGACATTAGTTGTTTGATTCTATGGAAAGATGAATTTGAAGATACTCAAATGAGACAAGTTTTTAATTGATGTCTTGGGTGGAGATTTGACCTTGTCTCAAAAAAATTCATTTTAATTTTGCTTGGCAAATCAATTTAGTCACCATGACCATATGTGGAAATTACCTCAATTGCAAATAATTTAGAACAACAAATTCAAGTTATTTAGTTTTTTCATCATCTAGATGTTAGTATTGAACCAAACTCCCCTTAGTACTTCCAGTTCTCTGGACTCTAATTGATTTCATCATTTTTTCAGTTCAACTTGAAGTTGTCAACATTTTATCCAATTAATAGCTTAATTGCATACTTTCTAGTTCATTAGTATGGAGGTGTGCTGGTGATCAATTCCTAATGCTTCCAAACATGGGAGCAATCCTAATGATGTTAATTTTCAACGAAGGTAATAAAGTTAGTAGCAAAAGAAGGGGACTCAAAGCTAAGAGCCACAATTGTCCCATAAAGGGGATGAGCTCAAGGTGAGATCACAACTTGGCACTCAAACAAACTTTAAACTTGATTTTTAAATTTTCTTTCATTGTTAGTATATTTGTTTGACAAATAGTTTGAATCTTGTGCAATAAATGTTCATATTCAACATTTGAGACTTATTCAAAACTTTGTTTTAATGAAATTTACTCATTTTGCAAAGAATAGGCAATAGTAATTAAGGGTGAAAAAGGATTGTAGGGTGAAATAAAGGCCAAAGATAACGTATTTAAGAAATTTTTAACATACTAAATACTTGTTGTAACTTTGAAACTACTAAACCAAGTTACAAAACAATGTTATGCATGTAAGTGTAAATCATTTATGCTTACATGCAAAATGTTTTACATTTAAATTTCATGTCATGTATATATTGGGATTTACATTTGCATTTGCACAGCATGCATGTATATATTTATGACATACATTTACATGACACCATGCAAAACATTTTGTTTTGCAAATGTAAATTAATGTGCGATACTCTCATGAGGGTATTGCATTACCCACTACCTTTGGAGATTATGGTTTGTATAAAAGCACATACATTGCATCTCACACTTTTCATTGGTGGTTGTGGTTTTTAAAATCAAGGCAAGATCATAACAAATGCAAGATGAAAAATGGGAGTTGTAAAAAACAAGTCATTAATGAAGCTTATAGCAATGTTAAGAATTGCAAGATGATCATGATACCATCACTTAAACTTGAAAAATTTGTAAATTGAAAAGAGCAACATGGAGGAACTAACATTAAACCTTGTTCGCAAGACCAAAATGAAAGGAATTACAAGAAAACCACAAGAAAAATGAGAGTAAAATGACAAAAAAGGTAATGAGTAAGAAATAAGAAGCTCATGTAAAACAAATCAATGTTGGAGCTTTGAACAATGCAAAAAGAAGAAGTAAGATGATGACAACACCACCATTTGCACTTGCAAACAACCTTTAGATAATGGGGAACAACATAAGGAGCTTACAACATCACAATGAAAGATTTTTTTGCAAGATATCATTCTTTCATACCTATTTTCTCTTTTCCCATGCCTACCATTTGTCCTTTTCCCCTTTTTTCTTTTTCTTTGTTGAGCAAAGTCCACTTCCACAAATTGTTGTCTTTAACCTTGAAAGAGAGAAGAAAAAACGAGAAATGCAATATTGCATATGTTATTATGTGTTTTGTTCACTTATTTGTTTAAATTCTTATATATGGCTTTACATGGTGTGAAAAACCATATAAATGTATGTGTTTTTGTGGGTGATTTGCATTTATGCTAGTCTTGTTTTACACATGATGAAATAGCTTTACATGGTTGTACATTCACATTTGATATGTATATATTTTTGTTATACATAGGTGTAAGCAAGATATTATATATATATTTGTTACTTTGTTTTCTACTTGAAAACAAGAAAAAAATAGTTTTATAAATTTCTAACCTTTTTCTAGCATTTCAAAACAAATAAAACTTTTAGTTTTTTTCATGGGCATCTTTAACTTCCTTTTAACTTCTCAAAACAAATTTGTGTCATATCATTTGAACTTGAAAAAGTATTTCAAAAATATCTCCAACAATTACATCATTTAAAAAAAAATTAAACCCAATTATTGTTAATTAATGTCAAATCCTTTGATGATGATCACCAATGATGCTACAATAAAAAATCTATTAAAAAATAGTAAACCAAAGATATCATTAGGCTATCAATAAGGCATATTTTGTAAAATAATTTAATAGATGGATATGCATTAAAAAAAATTCAAAATTTTATTTTTCAAGGTGGGTCAAGATTCAAGTTCAATTTTGTTCTTTCAGCAGAAGTGAATTTTTTGGTTCTAAAATTCAAATTAACTATTGATACATACAAAGCTTATTATGCATATTCAAAATTTAGATGATAACAATTTTTTTCCACTCGCATGAGAATGTACACATTCCTAAATTGAAGCAACTTGTGGGGGTAATTGAATCTTAATTCTTTGAAAGAACTCTGCTCACTACAGTTCAAGCTTCTTGCTCCAACCTCACCCCAATTACCTCACAAAAATCACACACCTCTATGATAATTTGCCAAGATTGGATAGACATTCATATCCAGGGTCCCATAAAAAGTTACCACTGAAAATGGATATTGCAGCATCACACTTAAGATAGAAATACACACTGAGGAAGAGAATAGGATCCTTGAATTTTTTGATAGGGTTTCAGTGTCCTCATCATGCAATTTGTTAGCAGGAAATTTGAGATGATGTTATTGACCCTTTTGTTGGGGGCATCATTTTGGTTCTTGTTTGTTTGGTTCTGGTTGTCTTGAGTTGGTGGTCCTTAAGGTGGGGCTTGTATGTACTGTTTCCTGTTTGCAATGGAATTTGTCCATTTGTTTCAGACAAAACAACAAGTTCACAATGGAATTTGCTGCTCAATGAGCAAGTTGGATAAACCACAAAACAAAGTAGTTGAGGGACATGTGATTCCTCCCTCCTAAGGTTATCTCCACCCCACACCAGCAAACACCACTTTTCATTAAATCTTGGAGCAGGATAGTAGTGCAAATCCTGCTGCTCTCGAGTATTGATGGTCCATTTTGCAGTGGTCATTTTAACCCCTTTAAAAGCTTTTTTCTACTATCGATTTGGAGAGTGATTAGGCTATACTACTGGTCTAGATGTAAAGACATAAATGGTCTTTGAGTGTGTAAAGGGAATTTTATGAGGCTTCTGGGTGGGGACAGTGATCATTAAACGGTATTCTATTCTAATAAAATAAATGAGTTATTTATAGTTTTGGGCTGGAGATGCTCTAATAGCCTTAAGACCCAGGCCTTGCAACAATGGCCTTTAGATTTGTGAGTTGGATTTGAGGTTGGGTCTAATTACTCCTGACATTTCTCGAGTCAATTTCGGATCCGGGTCTTGGATACTTGACCTTAACCTGACTCTAGTCTGAAGCGGGATCCTTTATCTCATGTAAATCCACCAGATTCGGTTCTTAGAACCGGACCAAGATCCGGATCTGGACTCGGCCCGAAGACCCAAACGCTGGTCTAAACGCTAAATGTCAGGGTTTCAGGGCTAGGGTACCATTGTTTGCAGGGAAATCCAAAGGAGAAGAGAGAAGGGGAAGAGGAGAGGGAAAGAGTCGAGAGAGAAAGAGGGAGAGAGGGAAATAGAGAGGGAGAGAATCGAGAAATAGACAGTGAGGGAGAAATTTTTCTCTTGCCTTGAAGCTTCCAGATTTGATGTTGCAGTGTTAGGGTTTGTTTGTTTGTTATTTTATTTTCCTGGAATTGCTTCTTAGGGTCTAGGAAAGGTGATGAGATACTGATGACGATGTGATGCCCGCCTTTTAGCCGAGCGTCGACCCCTTGTGAAATGGGGCGACGTGGTATTCCATGAGAGAGGTTTCAAATGCGGCATAGGCAGGCGGTACAGCAATCATGGGTTCTGATCTAAAACCACTGTACTGCCCAGTGTTGCAGTTTGCAGTGAAGAGATATTATGCCCCACATCCAACGCTTCTTTCTTTTGCAATCCAATTCTGAACTTGTCTTTGGCACCACAGTCTTTAATAGTTCAAGTTCTCAAGTGGACAAACCTTTGCTGTCCTTGGACTTCTTGATGATAAGTAATGCAGGGTACTACAGGGGTTTGAAGCAGTCGCAGGCCATTGGAACAGAGAGGTGGTGTTCCCTGCGTGAAAGGCTGTGGCAATTACAGACGAACTTGAGATGGGGAAGATTGTGTAACAGGCAGTTGACATATGGCCTCCAATGCAGGTGAACAAGAAAAAATACCTCCCTAGACAATAAGACTGACTCAAGGAAATTGGATTTTAAAGTTCTGCAGAGGTTAGTATTTATCCTGAATCCGAGAGCTTGAACCCTAAACGCTAATCCCATGAGCTTGATAAATAACAACAGTCAATGATGCATTTGATTGCAAGCAGCTTTATAAAGAATGCCGATTTGGCTGTAGTTCTGTGCTTTGTTCATGAGAGGGAAAAAAAAGTACCTGGGTTCTGAGTGTGGTACAGCTCTGGACAAATAGGTAGAGACTGTAAGTGAGGATCTTGGGAGTTGATAAAGTACATCCAGGAGTACTTGGGCTACAGAAACTGCATCAGATAACACCAGTCACCAACTATAACCCAAGTATGCAGACAAGGTAGGTGAAGTCTGCCAATGGGCAATCCATGATCTAATTCCTCCAATGGGCTGTATTGTCTTTCCAGACATACTTCTTGAAGTTTTGTTACTTGTATGATGGTAGGTTAGCTTGGTCCTTGACTGTTGACTGTACTTTGGATTTCCAGATAGGTATGCATATTGAAGTATGTTAATGAAAATCATATAATGGTAGGAGCAACTCCGCTAGTGCACTGTACAGTAAATTTTGGATGAAAAGGAAGTCAAAACATGCTGGTTTGGCTCAGCAAAATGATTTTGCCTCAGCATTTGTGCACAAGATGTTGAGCTGACAAAATGCATAGCAAAACCTAACACCTACTGCTGATTGGCTAGATGGTTTGATTGGTCCAGGTGGGTTGCTATTAGTATAGTCTCCCACCTTTTGCAGTACTAGTTTCAGTTTTTTGGGTGAGGTTGGGAAAAAATAAATAACTAATCTTGAATGTGAGAAATATTGTTGCAGGGCCACATACTAAGGATGGGTGGAATTGATCCAAGGGTAGTAGCTGGCCCTTCATTGTGCTGTACTTTTATTTTCAGATCTGCCTCTCCAAGCTTGTTACTTAAAATTGTATCAGTGTAGGTTAGCTTGGTCCTTCACTGTGGGGGCTGTACTTTGTTTCAGATATGCATCCCTAAGTTTGTGCAGCACTGACCCGAGCCACACATTGTGTGAAATTTTTTCATCCAACAAAGAAATGGGAGCATTTAGAGGGTTGAATTGAGTGTCATTTCAGCACTTGCAGCTTCTCAGGGACTGTTTACAGGACAGGGCAGCAGAGTAGTACATCCCTGTGCTCATGATGACCAATGGGTAACCAACCCACATGAATATGAAATTGGTACAGAAACTACATTGTCTACACCAATGTCACAATTGTGGATATGATCTGTCCTCCACTCTTTGTTCCATAGAGCTCCAGTTGTTATCGTGATCAACAAATTTCACCAGCTCCCTGAAGAATTTCAAAGCCATTTGGATTCTCCTGAGTTGCTGTGGTACCCATTCCTTCATGGCTTAGGAAACAACAAGAATTTGATTTTGTGGATTTAGCGAGAAACAGATCTGGTTTCAGAATCTCAGTTCAGATTGATTTGCTTTCAATGGACAAAAGATCTGTAATTGCTAGATGTCTAGGTGTGCTCTTGGTGTTAGCCAGTAGTAGCCTCGAAGTCTGCATGGAGGCTGAAGGTGCTGCACCAAGCTGCACAATTTATGCAATAACAGAATGCTTAGAAGATATCAACAGCTACAGTGCTCGACCAAGCCAGAGCTGTTGTGCTGAAATTTTTGCATTGGAATCAGGAGGCCCTAAGGCGATGGA
>Ga0209611_10003041_pt1 | contig 29335 bp, 23 predicted proteins | sample S1TSphgellanicum_3_FD_187693 | JGI IMG/M metagenome (GOLD analysis project Ga0209611, IMG submission 187693) | Host-associated microbial communities from peat moss isolated from Minnesota, USA - S1T2_Fc - Sphagnum magellanicum MG (SPAdes) (version 2) | ecosystem: Host-associated > Plants > Peat...
TTAAGTGATTGAGGGAAAAAAAAAAAAAGAATGAATGAAAGAAAAAAGGTCATACCTTGAGCTTTGAGGTTTCCTTTTGAATAACCTCTAAAACCTTTGAACTCTCCTCTCCCTTTTCCTCCTCCTTCAAAAACAAGTCACAAAAGATATTTACCTTTATAGACAAACATTACTTATATACTCCTACACATGAAAAGCCTTCCAAAAAAACAAAGCCTTAATTCTTCATCCATCATACTAAAAGATGAAAGCTTGACGATTCATTGCTTTCACCACAACCCCTTCCGAAGTGTTTTATTTCGACTTCCAAAGGTGAAAAACAATTATTTGCATGAAATATTCACCATGATTTTTACTCAATTAATTTTTCATTTTCCCTTGGAAATGATTTTGCCATACCTCCATGGTTTCTTCCACTTCTTAAGAGAAATCAATTTGCTTTCTCCCCTTTGACTCTTCAATTTCCTTCATAGATAAATAATTTTTGGATGCATTAGCACATATGATATTCTACATCTGTGAATTCCGCAAGAAAAAACCTAACATTGCAAGAGGTCTTTCACCTATTGTTTACGAACCTTACAAGGGAGTCCTTGAGTCTTCCTTAATGCCATTATGTTTTGGCATCTCCTTACTTTTGTTGGTGTCTAATTGTGTGCACATCAACCTCTTTTTTTTGTGGAACGCTCTTTGCATATTCAATTTTTTTTGCATTTCACAAATGTTTTGCATCATTCTACTTATAAGATATTTATATTTTCTAAGATTCTTTTGTTTTTGGTTGGAACTTTCAATGTTTTGTGATGGGTCATTTTTTCAAATGCCCTATTAAAACTATCTTCATTTTTTTCCTCATTTAATAACATCATCATATTTGTATATAGTATTATTTGATTAACCATGGCATCTCATCCTCCTTCAACGGTCCAAATTCTTTGGGATAACAGACATAATTAGACTTTATTTTGTTCCATTGAATTATTGATGTGATTAGAACCTGTGTTTAGATTTTTGTTGTGTGAATAGGGCTCACCTGGTGGCTGGATGAAAAAATGACCTAATGGATGGATTATTGCACAAATTTGTCTAATAGAAAGTGCCAAGACACAAGACATTTTTTAATCATGAAGCGTGGAACAAGCCACAATGTTTCCACTTATGGTTTTTTTTTTTTTGGACATTATTTATTATCTGCAAATCAAGGATTTTGGCTTGCATTCTTCATAGTTTAGATGACGTTCAACTTTGATCAACTTATTTTTTATACGACTTCTAGACATTTGGCTTTGGAATGGAAATGTGGATGGAAATATAAGGAATGCGCTTCTAGTGATGGAGAGCTAAGTTCCAAGATCAGAACCTAAGTAATGTTTCAAAATGTGTCTTGAATGTTTTCTCAATTTGCTTGTGTGATGTTGTGTGGTTTTTGAATAGGAAGTTTGTTAGTGGTTCTTATGAAGGAAGAATGCACTAGCAACATAGAAATTAATCAAGTAGAGAACTTTGTATCTCCATTGCACTTTAGTTTTCTTTTAAAAACAAGTAGACTAGGATGTTTAGTGTAAGGACCAATTGAAAAAGATGATGAAAATTTCAAGGGTTATGTGAATGGCTATTCATGGCAATTGGGATTGAATTAGGGAAAAATGGCAAGCTATTCAAATATTGTGGGGTCCATTCTGAAAGGAAGGAGTATTCATTAATGTGGGAGCTTTGAAGGGATTGGACTAAGGACCAAAACAACTTTTAGAATTTGAAGATATATATGTAGTGGGTGGTTTGGAATTCATTCTTTCTCTTTGTTCAACTTCTTGGGTTTTAATATGTGGGGATTATGGTGGTGTTCATACTTTGAAACTACAAGTTGGGATTTTCATATTTTGGAGTTGGGAGTTGGGTTTGTAACTTGTCATGAGTAGATTAGTTGGGCTTAAGAAAAAGAAGCTAGAGAGTCTTGATTCTTCATGGTCCATAGATTTAATGTTGTAAATAATAATTAAGTTCAATATTGAATTGTTGTTATACCCCTCTATGAAATCCAATGGAAGTTAGTTGCTCCTTCAATTTCCATCTTAACAAGTGTGGTTTTAGTGAGTAAACTAGGAACTATATTACTCTTTGTATGTTTCCTCTATTACCCACAAAAAAGTAATAGTTAAGCATCCTATAGTCTTATGGGCTAGGATATTTAAGTATGATAGTCCTACCAATCTTTTCATCATAGTTGGGTATATCCTATTTTTATGGTTTCTTTTTCATAATTTTTGTGCCTTTAGTTTGAGCAACATATCTTTGATTCGAGTAAACACCTTCATTTGGGTGTGAACTCTCCATGGGATTTTGAAATATTTAGTCATATGTATATCTTTTTGGTGACATTGGTTTATTACTCTTCTTAATTTATCAAATTCTTCTATAGGCTTTCATTTTTTGTGCTCCATAATTGGAACCCCTATATGTAGGAAGATTCTAGTTAATGTAATATCATGTTTCGATGTTTTCTAGTATTGTTTCCACTTTCTTGGGTTGACACATCATTCTATTTCGATCCCTTTGCACACCTTAAACTTGGAATGCAAAACAATGTGTAATTTACATCATGACCCAATGAACCAATGTCAACAACTCAACATCCACTATGATCTTCAATCCTATTACTATCTATTTATGAAGGAAAGTTATTTGTTTGTTTTGTTTTGTTTTGTACTTATGAAACCCATCGAACTTAGATGCTTCAGATCACGTTCTTGGTTTATTTGGAAAGCTTTCAAAGAAGAGGGGTGCATTGACTTGGTTTCATGGCGTGAACTTGTAATGTAAATGGTAATAGGGATATTAGGTTCCACTTCAATCAATTCTTTCATTAATAGGTCATTGGTATTCATTTTAATTGTTTCTTTGATGAATAAGTTACAAAATTTGTTTGTTTCAACCAATTCTTTGGGTAATAGGTCATTAGGTTTAACCAAAATAGGTTGAAGGGTACTATCCTCTACAAATTGATAAGGTTTCAGTTTGTTTATGTTAACCAATACTAAATTAGGGTTAAATTTGTTTATTATCACTAATAATACTATATTGTTAAGTAAACAATATTGAATCCTATAAGGTCCAAACGATCACCTTTGAAATTTAAGGGAATGTGTTTTGATAGCACTTGGAAATCATAAAACATAGTTTCCAAATTGATATTTGGTTTTAATGTACTGATTGTGAAACCATAATGATTGGTTCCATTGGCTAGAAGCTATGAGGTCTTGTGCCCTTAATCCGTTTTCCTAATGTTTTTCTAGTTTTGATAATCAACTAGTTAAAACTCTAACATGTGTTGGATAAAAAATCTATCCTAGTTTGGATGGTAATAGGTACTTTATAGGTAGTAACGGATGTAACCCAAAAATAAATTGAAATGGGGTGTGATTGATTCCAACCTTAAGGCAATTTTATAAGAGAATAAAACTATGGATAGGTGTTCATCCTAGTCATTTTGGTTTTCATTCATTAGTTTTGTGAGCGATGTTCCAAAGATTTTGTTAATAGATTTCGTTTGTCCACTTCCTTGTGGATAATAGACAATAGAACTAATATGTCTTAGGATAAAATGGTTACATAGACAATGAATTGCATCATTAATGAAATGGATACCTTGATTAATTACAATGGTGAGTGGATAGTTGAACCATGTGAAAATGTGTTCATACAACAATTTTGTAGTAAGAGTGGTTGTATTATTGTGCAATGCTTTCGCTTCCACCCATTTAGTGGCATAATCAATAGTAATTAAGATATACAAGTTGTTAGAGTAACGACTTGCTAGTTTGATGGGTCCAATGAAGTCTAATCCCCATTTTTTGCAACATAGAAGGTTGAAACTCCAACAAATAACATCAAAATGCAGTTGAACCGGTTGTGTAAAAAACCCAACTATACTTTCACCCACTCACCAAATGACACCACAAACATCAACCCAACCATGAGTAGTGAGTGTTCATTGTGAGGCATTCTTGCACACCCTTAACATGAAGATATGCAGTCACAAACCCGTTTGGAAGTGGAACTACTATGTAGTTGTAGTCTAACAAGTAAGGTGGTTCAATGTAATGCAATGAAGTTCACTAAGAATCTAATGTGTTGTGTCCACTTGGAAGATACAAAAACATTGTGGGAGAATCGTAACTCACCATGATGGAATGTGAAGGGGCATTATGTTGATGTTCATTCAATGTCACGCTTGATGGTTGAACCCCTTTTGTTCCATTCGTCATAACATCTACACATAACCTCCTAATGTAACATGCATTGGATTTTTGAAAAGTTAATCTAAAAAGGAGCCATGTTAAAAAATTTTATAAGCTTTTATTTTTTTGATCAAGAGTTAAGCCTTAGGACTAAAAATCACTTTGCTTAGATTAAGGGTAAAAAAAAACAATTTTAACCCCCTCTACTTCCGGCAAGTGTAGCACCCTTACAACAACCCCGATGATGCTGGAAATTGGAGAGAACCTTTTACACCTCCTATACAAGAACTCTTTTAAGTTTGACACAAACCCAATAGTGGAATTGGGAGGAACAATTATTTGAAATAAAACTCTAGAGGCTTTGTCATGAAAATCCTTCCATGAACTCCACTACAAACACCCTCTACTTTCGGCAAGTGTAGCTCCTTTACAACAACCCCGATGATGCTAAAAATTGGAGAGAACCTTCTACACCTCCTAAACAAGAACTAGTTTAAGTTTGACACAAATCCAACGATGGATTTGGGAGGAAAAATTGTTTGAAATAAAACTCTAGAAGCCTTGTCATGTAATTCCTTCCATGTTTATTTCTTGCACACATTTTTTCCATAAATAACCTTTCCACACATAAGAACTAATCTTTTTCTCACACATTCATTCTCCTCCTTTTTTTTTTTTTTCACACAAAATATTCCTCTCTCCTTTGGTAAGCTTCCATGACCTTTCCTTGAGCTTGTTCCCCTTGTCTAATGGAAGCTTCGAAATCCTTCCTTCCAATCAATGGCCCCTTCATCCTTCAAAAGCCAATGAGAATTGAGAATGATTTACCCTCCAATTGATTTTAGGATGACAATTCTTGGGCCCAATGAGACACAAAAAATATTCCATCCTCCAATCAAATAGGATGATAATCCTCATGACTAATGGGATTGGAGGATTCATCCTTCCCCTTATCTTAGATATCTTGATGAGGTTTTTGAGCTTGATCCTTATCCTTTTCATCCGTTGACCCTCACATCCTACTTCTTCATCCTAATTATTTCAAATAACTAACTACTAGAACAATCTATCGGTAATAACAAGTAAACATCCTTGAATCCTTACTTGACTAAATCAATTCAATGGTTGAAGTAACATCCCCACATACCATTTACTCTTTTGATATCCCCTACTTATTTTTTCTTCCATGCACTAATTAACTATGTAGTACATAGTAAATTGGAATTAAAAATTGCATCACAAAAACCCTCACATATTTTTAAATCCACCGTCGAAATTAGGGTTCGATGATTCCATTAGATCTAGGATGTTCGAGTTTTCATAAGGTTCCGTCGTCACTCCCACACCTTATGCCTACCTTAATTTGTTAAATAAAAAAACCTCAACCCTTTTTGAACGTAAGTACCACATTGTCTTGCTATCCTTTTGGTTTTTTATTGATGCAAGTGAGCATTTAGTCATGGCGGATGATGTCACTACGCCCTCGAATCCTCCATTTTCACTAGTAGAAAAGGAAAAACTTGAAGAAACATTGCTTGACGTGAAGGTTTCTCAACGGTCACACGAAGAAGAACCGTCCAGAAGAATGGTGCGCACTTGAGTCGATCATTCGACATGGGATCGTCGATTGTCTCCTAACCAACATGCTTTAGTAATCTATTTATAATTTGTTCTTGCTTGTGGAGCCGCACCATAAAGGTTTGAAGAGTGTTAATGTGAAGACGACGATGTTCGTCTTCATTGTCGAACTTGGGTTCCCGGTGATGGCCATTATCGTTAGCTGCGAGGCCCAATCAATCCCCTTCCCATGGAGCATCGAACCGAATACCTAGCTCGCACCATTCGTCGCATTCTGGAGTTTTTGCAATTGTGATCTATCCCCTTAAAGTTGTTTATTTAAATTGTAATTCACTTAAGGCCACTCAGGTGAAAATGTTAATGCTTAAGTTTGATTTTGATTTTATTTAAGAGTCTGATAAAAGTGAAAACTAAATAAAGATGTTTTAGGACTACATCTCAGAAATCTTTCAAGTACATCATTCGTGCCTAAAGATTATTTTACAGACTAACTTAATATTGTCATGGTGAGATGTTATTGCTAATTATGGGTTTGTATTCCCAATATATCAATAAATCAAATTTAATTCTACATCCCCTTTCCCTTTTCTACAACATAAAAGGATCATGCTCTTAAAAGGTTTACTAGGTCCTAAAATTAACTAAGCCTTGCATTAATTTAAATAAAAGAGTCTTCTACGCTGAAATATCTAAAAGCTAATTCAACTCTTAATAATTATTACTTGGAGGTTTATCAGGATTCAAATCATTAATACTAAGGAAAATTATGGAACTAAAGCTTAACAATTTGTTGTATTATAATCCATGACTCACATTCATAATGGTGACAATCATGGACATGTTCAACAATTTGATGAAATTGTCTGCATACAACAACAATGGCAATATGCAACCCCATGTTACTACCTACCCAAAACATGTGCACTTACAATTGCAAAATCTGCAAAATCCATAACCAAATCCCAACATTGATTTGATACCCACTAATTTGAAGATTGAATGAATTAAACTTTTCAATAAGTTGGAGTAGCTTCATCACATCAATTAAAGACCTTTTAATCAATCAGTTTCCATACCACATTTGGAACTTCTTGAGCCTAAAGCAGCACCAATGATTATTCGAGAAAAACCAACACATAAACCTATCACTTGGACAACCAGATTAGTACCTAATCAAGGTGAATGACCACAAATTCCACACTCTACACCAATTCCAAAAGGAAATTAAAATGTTGGGGTTATAACCTATTCTTATTGTCAATAGTTGGACACCAATTAATCATTGCCCCTTTGTTGACAATAGATTAAGATGATTGTTAAAGGAGGAGGTGATGAATATTCATCAACCTGTCATTCCAACTACGGCAACAATATTGCCTAATGTATCTATACCAAGAAATCAAGCCATTTGCAATAACTTGTGTGATCCATAGGTTGGGTGAAAGAACTTTATCTTAAATGCATTCTTATTCATCTTTCTTTTCAATGATGCATTATCAACTTTTCAAAAACCAAGTTGTTTTTATTACATCTTGTTCAAAAGAAGACCATGTTTAAGTTTGGTTTCATTATAATAATTAGAATGGTAGGCACTTGTTTTATGTACAACTCATATATGCTAAAAAAAATTTATTTAAATCAATAAGTAATCCATGGCAAACATCCATTTTTAAAATTCTAAGGTCTAATAGAGTGTCTAAGGTTTATTTTGAGGTTTATTAGAACATCCTTTATGTGCAAAATCTCATGTTTTGATGTGGGAATGATGAATGTTCCCAACTTGGGAACTCATGTTTTCATGTGGAAACACAAATTCCCATGAGGGGACATATGTGTTCCCAATGGGAACACACATTCCAATGTATTCCCAAATGCCACATAAACACCACATAAGTGCCTCATAGGCACCATGTTATTGTTTTGTCAACATGGGTGTCCTAAATGCAAGGTGACTTGTGGTTTAAGTAATAAATCTGGGAATGGGAATTTTTGGGGTGCACACAAAACAAGCATTGCACCCCAAGCCTCACACCCATGCCACTAAACCACGCACTTACACCCCAAATTTGTGCACCCTTGGTAGCCACCCCATTTTAGGAATCTTTTGAAAATTGTGGAACATCTTTTGTTTGTCAATCATGTGATGGATAATGATATTATTTGTAAACCAATCATTGGCTTGATGTGCATGAGGAGAAGAGATCATCATCATGTTCATGCAAGGTTATTAGATGTAGGAATAACACCTCTGGCAACTTGTGTAGATTATTTATCTTTTCATCTTGTAGGATGTGGACACTCATTTGCTTAATGTCCTTTGCTTCCATAGTTAAAACAATCTATGAAAAGCTTTTGAAAACCAATATCATCATGTCATGCTTGATGTTATTCTTGTGTCAATTGTGATCACACAATACTAGCCAACAGTCCTTTCCAACTATTTTACCATTGATTCCCATTGGTTCCAACAAATGAAACATTTTTGCAATGACTCCCATTGGTTCCAACAAATGAAACATTCTAGCAATGACTCCCATTGTTCCAACATGTGAAGCAAGCAACTTCCCACAATTGTTAACTTGTGCATGCCATCCAAGAAAAAGAGGCTAAGTAGTGGCTTTGGTTACAAATGCTTTTGCATCAGTGGAATGATTTTGTTCTTTGCGCCTTTTGATATTTGTTTCTTCCTTCAAAAGTTGTAGTGTCAAATTGTCAAGCTTTCATTGATCTGCTGGCACATTGTCCCAAGTAGTCATCAAATTGTCATATTCAGTAGGTAAGTTACAAACGATCTTGGTCATGATAGCACTATCATCAAGAGCTTTATATAGATCCTTCATTGGCAAGTTATAGATTCTATCTTGCAAAGAAAATCAACTATGTTTTGACCTTTAGACATTTCACATTTAAAGAATTCTCGTTGCAATTGATGAATGTCTCTATGAACTTTTGTTCATACAACAAAACAAGCTTATGACAAATTTGTGTAGAAGTTTCACAACTCAACAAATTGATGAAAACCTTGTCATTGATGGTTTGTGGAAGAATACTGCGAGCTTGCATGTTTTTACATTTCCATGCAACCACACTTTCGGCATTCTCTAAAGTCTCTACTCCAACAATCTCCAAAAAATCTCTTCCACAAATAATAGATTGCAATTGATATTTTCAAATCTAAAAATTCTTCCCATTAAATTTCTAGATGCTAGAAAAATCCTTGTTGCTCTCCATTACAAAATAATCACATGGCTAAAAACATGAGCACAACAAATCAATCAATGACAAAACAATGGTTGTTAAACTAAATCAACACAAATGAACCATTGTTAAACACGATCACAATGGATCAAGCTCTTGTTTCTAAACTTAAAAGTTTCACAATAAAACACTAGCAAGTGTGGGCCCATAACTTGTGAAATTCCATAGACTATCATAATGAAATGTATGCAATAAACAATTTGACAAAATCAACAATGTAAATCATGTTGCTCAAGAGTGTTCAAACAAAAGTGTGATTGTATACTTCAATAATAACTTTAACACCTAAGCACTAACTAATAATGTATACTAGGTGCTACTTGAAGATCTACTGTTACTTTACTAACCAATAAGTCTATTGTTAAACAATAAGAATAACTATTCAAATTCAAAATACCATGTAGTGCACATGCTTAGTAATTCAAGTTCATTGTAACGTCCAAGTATTTCTTCATTCTCCATATGCTCAGTTTAGAGTATGTTGGTATTTGAGGCTCAACATGTTCAAGAGTATCAAATACATTGTTTGCCTCAGTTCTCTTGATCTTTATGGATATGAAACAATTGGATTTCTTTGCACCCCCATCTCCACTGTCAGGATGAGGGAAATTGAATGGAAGAAAATTGAACAAAGCTTCCACTCTAAGTTTGGAGGTCTTGAAGTCCTTCCATGTCACCTAGAGGGTTGAGATGATGGCTTAGAGCAAATAAAATGTCTGATGTCTTGAAACATGCCTTTGTGCAGAAAGGATATGAATCCTATGAACAACCCCCAACTTTTAGCAGTTTTGAGGGAGTTGAACAGGGATCCTAATATGAGGCCAGAATGGCTGTGGACTGTGAAGGCCAGTCACTCAGCTTCTTGCACCTAACCTGTAACAGGTAGCTTGGGCACAGCAAACCTTCAAGTTTTAACTGTTCTGTTTAAAGGTACAAATCCTCTCTCCACTCCACTTTTGTTTGTGGCTGCAAAAGCTGTTAAATGCAAGTATTCTCCTTGTGCAAACCATTGATTGAAGGTGCATTGAAATTTCAACCTCCAGGTTTTGTTTTCTTATAATAAATTTCTGTGAGGGAATGTTTTCTCTTTGGTGGTATGGTGTGTGGACAGTCAATGCTAGCATGCCAGGACTACGGCACATTGTAATGGACTATTGATTGTGGTGAATCGGTGATGTATTGGATATTCTTTCCCCTCAAAACTTGATATGAAAAATGGTAATATGAAACAACAAACTGTACACAGTTGAAAGATGGGAAAGCAGCCCGAGCACTTTTGAAATACTGATGTCATGTAAACAAGAAAGCTACACCTTTGGTAGTATCACAAAGTGGAATTGTCCACTTGCTTCATATGGGCTTGGCCTTGGGATCTGAAATAGTATTGATGCTGGAGCTGTGCATGCATCAGGGTCTTGGAATGACAAGCAAATTGATCTGTTGCCTATGGTACTAAATCTGAAGACAACCGTAGGCTGGAACTCAGCTTGTGAAGGAAATCAGTCTAGCTCCAAAACTGTGCTTAAGAGTTGTACTATTTTGCTGGCACTGAGTCTATTCTTTCGTGTGAAATGATAACCAGGTATGAGATTGTGGCTCTCCTCATACATGACATGTATGAAGTGGGGCCTGGGAGCTGTTCATGGGGGAGAGTTTAGGGCCCAGCTTGGTGCAGCCTACTGACAGGCCAGATGTGGGAGACCAAAGGCATGGGTCTGCTCAACTCTGATGCACAGTGTTAAGTTTGAAAATCTTGACTAATCTCTACAACTGCAAAAATCTGCTGCTTTTGTCAGCTCTTCACTGGGCCCTGTGCCTTAATTGTCTGAGCATATGCACGCATCTTCTTTTGAAGGTTTGTTAGCTCTCGTTGTGTTGGATGTCCTTGGTTTGAGTCTATTTGTACAAATCTGTGGTGCTTTCAGCCATTTCTGTAAAGTCCCTTATCTGTCATCAACTAGTACAAGCTTAGGTGGGTGTCCCTTCCTGAAAGCTCAGCTTTCCTGGTTGTTCCCCTCCAGCTGCAAGGTTACAATCCCTGACAGACACCACATTTCCTGGAGGAATGTCAATTTCTAACAACATTATAAAGTATGCATCAACAAGAAGTCTCTGCAATTTCTCTGACATTCTATGCATAGGGAAGATTACAGAAACATTAAGGTCTGGGGTGGCAGATTTTTCTTGCCACATTATATGACATGATGAGCAGGTGCTTGACCATTCCTTACTATTGATACTACATTACCTTTGAAAACATCACTGTTGCCTATTATCTTGCTGTAATTTAGGCACACAGATCTCAAAGAGGAACAATAGCCGATCTCTAGTCTCATACTCAATTGAAAGGGTCAAAGAGACATGAAAAGGCATGTAACAAAGGATAGCTGTGTGGTAGGGGTCTTTAAGGGGTGTGACTGTTCACACTCCACCCTGATCAATTCTGTATTTTGCAATCTGCTGGGGGCTCCTGTGCATATGTCAGCAAGCTAATTATTTCATAGCCCAAGGAAAGTTTCCTTTGAGCATCCATGTTGGCTGTGGGTACAAAGCATATGAGCTTCAGTTTGTGTAAAAATTCTGGTGAAAAGTGTGGGGATGCATGCATGCATGTGATCTAGAGAAGAATTGTAAAAGAAGTTGACATGTGGGTTTGTCGTTTCTTTTGCTTGCAGTCGGAACTCAAATGGACAAAACTTCTCCAGTTAACACCAAAACAAGATAAGTACTGTGAAAAATAAATTACCTTGCTCAATATTCTCCTCATTTTGTCATTTGCTCAAAGCAAGGAAGCATACCATAGGACTTGGTAGTGAACAAAATGATATTATTGTTTTGCTAATAATAGCTTGATCTTGTACGTTGTCATCAAACTGAATTGATCTCAATATTGTGTGTTGTTTAGCATAATGAACACATAAGCATCTTCCCTAAAATTGCACCCCATGATGTGTGTTGTTGGATAGATGTCACTTATCAATATTGGTCTTTACAGAAGAAAGAAAAGTTGAAGGGTTTGTGTTGAATCTTCCATTGAAAGATCTAACAGAAATCATGTGTGATCAGAGACCATGTCAGAAACCTGAATGTGCTTTGAGTGCATGTGGGAGCTTGGCAAAAAGCAAGGAGGGTCAGCCAGATGAACCGTGCAATTTTCGACCATGTAGCTCATCTTGTTGTAATCAACCAAAGCCACCTCCTCCCAGGGCTAAGTCACCATGTAGACCTTGTGTTCCTCCTCTGGATTGGAAGGGCCACCCGGAATTGTCAGACATTGTTCCAGCTGACCACAAAAAATTCCGACAATGCAAGCTCCAAACATGGTTAGACCATCTGGCTGAGAGAATGGACCAGGAATGCTATGGCCACTACATAGGAAGAGCACATGCCATGGCAACTCGGGAGTTGAACAAGAATGCATCAGCTAGGGAATGCATGGGTGATGAATATCCTCACTTCGTAGATAGGTATGTATGGAGACTTTGGCATGGGGCGCGCCTTAGTATGTCAAAACATGGTGTTATATTTCATGAATCAGAGGCACATTTCCTCCTGCAATTGTTGCGAGAGGAATGTGAGGAATTGTTCAATGAGAGGCGCCTAATTCCAGATCCCAGGGAGAATATGGGTATTGATGACACTTGGGTGCACGAGAATGAACATTGCTCCTCTAGTCGTGCTGGTCGAACTTGCCATGTTGAAGCCCACAAAAAATAAGGCAGCAACATGTTGAGCATGCATCCACATTCAGCACGGAACTTACTAGGGATGTAGATGCTGCACATGTCACAGTGATGCAGGGGAGTTGGGTTGGGTTTTTTATTGTTTAACAGTTGTTGGAAAAGGCTGATACACACAAAAGTTGTGTTAAGAAATTTGCTTTCACTTTTTGGCATACAGGTTCTTACCCCTAGTGTAAAGGGTGCTACAAGATTGGCCCTTGCATTTGCACCCACCATGCTAGCTAACACCCAAGATATTGGCCAGGTTCCGACAATTAGAATGAAAATTACTATGAGAATTGGAGAGTAAACAGGGGTTGTACTTCTTATCTGGTAGTCAAATTGAAGGATATATATTTTCATAGTTTTTTCAGTCAAATCTTGTGTGGCTTGATGATTTTGGGAGAACTTGAATAGTGGAAGGTCCTGTTGTTTCTACAGCACCCACAAGAAAATAGTGCATTCCTGTTGGTGTGCCTTGGAACCATGTGCTCCTTTAACCTAGGGGTGCTGAAATATTCTCTAGGTGCATTTCACATGGAAATTCCCCGTGCATCAAATTTGGAAGGTTTCAAAATAGGCAGAGAAAATTACATAATTAGCTCATTCCAATATGCTTACCATATTGGTCACTCCCATTGTTACATGTTGGTCAATCACTTGCATCCTATACTCACACAGCAATGACTATTCTACAGTTGCCAAGGCATCAAATCCCAGTGGTTTCAAAAAATTCTAGTGACTCACTGATCTATTAGTCTATAAGATCAACATTCTGACTGGAAACCTTGGATACATGAGGATCCCTTCCCCTGCTACTGCTACATGATTACCATTGCTCAAATATAGGCTAATCAACCCAGCACTGCCGGCCATCAAATTTGTGTAGACATTGAATTCATGAAGTAATTCAACTTGTGCAATGAGAGATTGGCTTTCCACTACAAAGTCAATCCTGCAATATTCAGTAATCAAAGATTGGAAGCAGCCCTGTTAATAATAATAGGACTCCTGATGCTGCTTACAAGTTACAACATGAAAGTTCATTTGTGATATCCAGAAGTTCCCTAATGGCGATCAATCACCCATACGCCCTGAATTTACTATTTTGTGAAGTTCCCAGTACCCCTGAGGTTCTTCCGCAGGTTCCCTATATTGGCAGATAATTTGTTATTAGCTTTGTGCCTAAAAATCTCTCTTTTGTAACCTGTACTCCATCCATCCAGGAAAACAGCAACAGAGTCGGAGAAATACTCCAGATTGATGGTCAAATCCGGCATCTGCTGCAATCTCTACTGGAACTAGCTAGCCTATAACAAGAGCAGCAGGAAACCTCGCTGGTACAAGTTTGATGCAGAGCCTCAACCGCTTATGGCATAGCAAAAACACCATGTGACTAGTGTAGTGTTGGGTGGGTATTTTTGGGTAAGGGTAAATCGAGAATTTAAAGGAGTAATCAGCCCACTACATGTATACATATATGCTTCAAAAATTTCCAATCTAGGTTAGGGTAAAGGATGTATACATATTTCAAATTTATCGATATGGGTAATGGTAAATGACTATCACAGTGTAGAGGTAACGATAAATAACCTATTATTTACCTTACGTTTAGCATATGGATGTAAACAAGTAACTGCAGGGTATACCGTAAGGTAACCTGAAAAACGTATACTGCAAAAGTGGCACGTTGGCATTGGGAACAAACAATTAGTGGCGCAGTTGGACATGCAAACATGAACACATGAAATTAAAAATATTCAAAGGGATGATCAAAATAAAAAAGACACCGTTAGCACCTTCAGTATTACAGCAAAAAAACATTCCTATAATGAAAAGGCCATAAATCTAATCAAGTTGCAAGAGGAGAAAAAAAAAGTGTCTTGATGCAGGTAATCAATGCAGTCAAAGGAAACAATATGTCGAAAAGGAAAATATTAATTAGTCACCACAACTGACACCACTAGCAACTGCATTGCAAAACATGTGAAGGCATATATGCTATAAGGATTAATTTTGCATATGCCTTCTTTTTACTCTCTTCCAAGCAATTTCCCATTCGCAGATATCAGTGTTTTTCTGTTTTAAAAACAATTTTGTGATTAGCCAAGGTGCAGTCATATATAAGTTGATATAGCCAATTTGACTATTGACAAAATGTGAAAGGGAAAAAAAAAGTCCTTATGTATTTTTGGCTGCCTATTGAAACTGTGTATAGAAATGTGGTGATGTTTTTAATTTTCAATTTTTTTTCAAAACATCATTGAATTTGCCCAAAAAACCTCAAAATTTTCGCAACAGTACAAAATTTTGCGCCAAAAAAAGCTGCAAGGTATACATAAACCTTGAATATATACCAATCACATGAGATAAAAGCATGTTAAGTTTAGAATATTTACCAACTGGGAAGAGTTTCTTAAAAGCTAGTTTAAAAACTTGCCCATTGGGTAGGGTATATGTTTACCTATAAACACACAAACTGTATAATTGGGTAAAGTACTAAACCTTGGCCACAATCCCTAGCCATCGAGATATTTTTGAAATTTTCATACTTAGTTGGTTTGGTTCTAAAAGAGATTTTATAGTTAAGGTGCCCTAAGGTTGGCCACATACCTATGGTCCCCTATGTGTTCGTGAACCTCTAGCTTTAGGTTATAGTCCATTTGGTATGTCACATTCGTGTTCATCAATATATATCATTTGTATTATTGAGGAGAAGGTCTTGAGTGTTGTCCATAAATATTGGACACCCCGGAAGCCAGTTTGCCCTGTTTGCATTCGAGATCTTAACCAAGATGTCAAATTCCAAACTTGCCTACAGGTGATGGTATAGACATTGATGTGTCTATTTACACACTTGGTTCCCCATTTTTTCCTGTCCTGTGGATGTTGTGGTTGTGCCTGTAGAAGAAGTGGTTGGTATTCCCACTTTTTTTTTCCTCTAATTCTTTTTTGTCTTGCTCATGTTTTCTATCAAACTAGCTCCTTGGTCAAATGACAAATTTGATCACATATTTAATATTTAATCTAAATAGAACTTGTGCATTTGGAAAACCATTATGTCTCCTGTGACTATCCCTTCAACATTTTTTTCCTTTTCCAATTGGTGAGGCTATCTTCAATTTCCTTGTGTTGCAATCCAAAAATGTCCATCATAATCTTGATATCTCCTGCAATATAAAACATTATGTTTATGCAAAAAATTGTTAATATAATTTACATCTTTAACCTAACATGAATTAAACTAGATTGGTAAATTCAATACATGGGCAAGGTAACATTCCATTTTTTTTATAAATATGATTTTGTTTTGAACATATTTTGACACAAAGTCATTGACTTCACCCACATTTTTTAGTGCAAGTGGTGTCTTGAAATTTTTGAAGCCACAAAAATCTAGTAGTTTTGATTGTGTTTCAATTAGATAGTACATTTTTTAACTTTTGGTTTCTTTCGATCCTTGTTTGAATTTGAAACTTGTAAGTAAAGAGCTTTGAAAATAACCATCCATAGTCCATTTTGTTTGCAACATTATTTGCCATTGTTTTACATTTGTAAAATAGAAGCAAATGTAAGTATATTATCCATTTTGTTGTCTATAGGAGAAAACATCATTTAATGTTTAGTAAGAACAAAGGAGATCTATGTAGTCTTGCCATAACCTATTTCACCACCAATAATCAACAATGATGTTAGCAAGTGAATAGGTGATGAATAGGTGAGCTTGTTCATGTGAACAAGAAAGAATCTTCAAAAATATTCCATGCCATGTCATTGAATATTTTTAATATATTCTTTTCTCTTGTGGCAAATTTTATGTGACATGGCAAAATATTTCACGACTTGTCATGGAATATTTTGTCACATCACATGTATGATTTGTTATGGGATCAACAATGGTTTATTGACTCTGAACATGGGTTTGGCCAACATAGCTTTTGAGTGTAACATCATGTGAAGGTTTGAAGGCAAAAGAAAATAAAAGTATGCATTTCATCATCCCTAGTGCAACCAATATTCAAAACGTTTAAAGCTCTTCGACAAAAAATTATAATATTTTCAAAATTGTTGAAATGGGTGGAAATTGCATGCTTGAAAAATATTTGATGAAATTAAAATTTCAAAATCTATTAATTATTTACCAAACATGTGTTGAAATGGCCAAGGTATTACAATATTATACATAATAATACAATGTACATGGAACCGTGTTATCATTGTCAAAGGTCTTATTGTTGAGATTGGCCATGGCCTAAATGTAAATCATTATTGGAATTTTAGGTTTTTCAAACTAGGTTTTCTAGTCAAAAGAAACCCCAAAGTGACAAGCATAAAAAAAAACCTTTTAATTTTCTAGGACAAGTCAATTTTAACAAGTTTAGTATGATTGGGATGGTTTTTTGACCAACCATAGGGTGGTGCTTTTGACCAGAGTTTTTGACCGGTACCTTTTGACCAATGGTAAAATGTTACTAGTAAAATATAACCAATAATTTTATTTTATTTACTAATCAATTACGACATGGCATCATTTGATGTTAACATGTGGCAACATTATGTTATGCCATGTGAAAACATTTTTGTATGGTGCCACATGTCAACACATTGTTATGTGATAAATTGGTATGTACACACCTATGCCATCCTTACACCATATGTACATGTATACACCGCCTAGTATACAAATTCATGAACATGAGTTGTTCAAGTTTGAACCCAAGACCTCTTGGAGGCATCCTAATGCCTTAGGCACCAACTCACACAACTATTTGTTGGTAAAGCCTCTACAACATTTTCTTTTATCTTGTTAACTATGAAGCAGTTTGGCAATCCTAACTTTGGCACTTTTTTCATTTTAATTTTTGTTCAAATGAAGCAAATAAAAGCATTATCTTGTAGCTTATTCAAAGATCTAATCAATAAAATCAATATATTTTGTAAATGTTCAAATGAGTTGTAAGAAAATATTTTTGAAAATAACAAATTGATTACAAATTTCAAAACTTGTTAAAATTTGATTCTTCGATTTCAAACTCCATTCATTAAACTAGGTAGGGTACATGCCATAGGTAGGTTGGGTAGGTAAATAGGAAGGTAGAAAAGGTAGGTAGGTTATAAGGTGAGAAGGAGGTGGGAATTAGGAAGTAGGTAGATAGTAGGTATAATAAAATTGTAACTAGGTAGGTTGAAGGTACATAAACTTAGGTAGGTTGTACAATGTTAAACAAGTAGGTAGATAACTTGTAGGGCCATAGTAGATGGGAGGTAGGAAGTAGGAGGTAGGTTATATGTAGGTAGCTAACATACAATTATTAAGTAGATAAGAAGGTAGGTAACATAGAAAATTATATTAAGTAGGTAAGTTGGATGTACATAAACTTAGGTTGGTTGTAAAATGTTAGTCAACTAAGTAGGTATGTTGTAGGACATGGTTGTTGGGTGGGTGGGTACATAGGTAGGCAAATAGGTAAATAGTACATCCAAGTGGGTGAGTGAGTAGGTACATAGTTTATATGTAGGTAGCTAGGTAATATGTAAATAAGTAGGTGAGTGGGTGGATACGTAGGTAGGTGGGTGGGTAGGTAAGTAAGTAGGTACATAATACACCTAAATAGGCGAGTGGGTAGGTAGGTGGGTGGGTAGGTAGGTTGTAAGATTATAGGTGGGAGGTAGGTATGTAATAGGCATTTAAGATGTTCCATTTGACTAGAGAAAATTGGTCATTTTGACTATTAATGTCAATTTCTTATGTTCAATTTGATCAAATGTTTCATTTGACTAAAACCAATCATCATTTTGATTAGAGTGGTTCAACTTGAGTAGATGTATTGGTTAAATAAGTCACTCTAGTCAAGTTGGTTGAACCTTTAGTCAAATTGGGCATGTCCATTAGTCAAAAAGGACAACTTGGAAGATTTGAAAAACCTAAAATTCTAGTAGGGAAATAAATTTATGAAGCTAAGTACTTTTATGTCACACCATTAATGTATATTCACCAAGACAAAAAGAATATACATATGTTTAAAATGATTGAAATAATATAAAGTGGAAAAAAAACCTTTAGGTTGTAGTTAGAATGTAAACTTCTTACATAGTCCAAGCAACTACAATAAATTTTATGAAAATTGGTAATTAATTTGATGAAAATGCAATTGTGATGTATAATCACTAGAATTCAAAGGCTTTAAAGCACATCAATAAATGTTGAACTTCATCTTAGCTCCACATGTATTGATGAATGAACTCTTTCATGAGCCCACAAAACATATTCATCTTCAAGATGCAACACACATATTTACATTACACATATGCCCATGGCCGCCCAAGGAAGCTACCAACATTGTGACAAAATATACATATGAACATCCAAGGAAATTTCCAATAGTGGCATTGTATCATTTATCAATTAAAAAATACTATAAATTCATCCATACCCAAGTGGTGGGACATCAACAGTGGGGAAAACAATGCATTGGATAAGTAAAATGTTAGCCTCCCAATTGTTGGTGTGTTGTTATGTTAATTTGAAAATGGAAGGCCATTTCACCTTCTTGCCACCACGAATTGTAGGCCAACAACTTGCATCAAACAATCTCACAAGGCTATGGCAACTCACAACATGCAAATGGGAATTGCTTGAATTAAAAGATTGGGAACCAAATAAACTTTGAAAATTGTTTCTATGTAGGTGGTCAAAGGAAAACCTTGCTTCTTCTAGAGTTATTACCTCCTTTTGAATTAAGTTAATACCTTCTTGAATGGGCCATACAGTTAGAATTACAAGCCTAGCAACTGTAAAAAATTTCCATTATCCCACCCACGCAATGGCTCAAGTCGTTAAGACAAAACTAGTGCTTATGGTGCTTTAGTGATCCACTATGTTATTGTACCTAGAAACTTAAATAACATGGAACAAGAATTCCATTTACAGATTTGGAAAGGTTGACCCTTGTTTTGCATTTAAGCCCCATGGTTTTTTGGAGTGTAGAACATTGAATTCCAAAATTGGGTGGGCATTGTTCAATATTTTCCTCCAACTCCAAGCCAAAAATACCAAAGGTAGCAAATTATTGGAATCAGAAGGCAATTGTTACATGCATACATCCTCCACAATATTGGGTTTAACAATAGGAACATTTACTCATGGACAAAAGAAATTCACACAATCAAGATGATGGGAATCATTATTTGTGCTAGGAGGACAATCATATGTCACTTGGTAGACCCAAAAACCTCATCTCCCTTACAATGAAGAAGGTAATTTATGAAGGATGACCCGGATGTGTAATTTACCATAGTTGTTGCAAGTCTAGTAGGATCACTCGACCTTCAAGCCTTCCTCAACAACAATTCATTCCTATTAAGTCCATGACCAAATAGACCACCTTGCATGCAAATATTGTTTATACAATATAATTTTTTTGAAAACACAAATGTAGTTGTTGAATGTCATTATGTATAAACAAGTGTTGTGTTTTCCCAACTACTGTAACTAAATGTTATGCACATTTTTTGCCAAATTACAAGTGGGCATTTTTGCCCATTCTTCATTGTCGCAACTATAACCTTGGGTTCGCAAACAATGCAAAGGCTTTCAAAGGTGCAGGCAAAGAATGAAGCCTAGGAATCACATTTCATGCTCCCAAGAGTGTAGGAGGGTGTGAGGGAATGAACCCACACACTCCCAAGTGGGCTCCCACTTTGGGAGTTAAAGTTCCAATGGACTTCCAAATTTTCAAAAAGTGATTTCAAGGGTCAAAATTCATTGAATTGAAAAGTTCCTTATACCATTGAAAAGCTTTTGGAAAGTAAATGTCTAAAACGGGTTCGCACATCCCATTTGAGTACTTAAAACACAAGTTATGTCTAAAGGAACGACTAGGAGTCAAATTGCCAATTTTACTCCGGACCACTAAAAGTCAAGAATCACCCTGATTTACTTATGTATAGGTGGCATGCGACATATCATTGGAAAGATTTCAACAAGGGCTATAACTTTTTTTCATATTTCACTTCAATTGGAGGTCTTCAAACAAAGTTATGGGCCTCCAAAGTTGCAAGAATCCTAATTTCAAGAATTTTGTGTCACAACCCTAGCCTTGGGCTCGCGACCAAGGCAAAAGGCTTGCAAGGGTGCGAGCCAAGAGGAAGCCCGGGAGTCAAAGCAAAGAGGCTGCAAGGGTGCGAGCCAAAAAGAAGCCCAGGAGTCACATCACATACTCCTGGGAGTGCAAAAAACTATGAGGGAGTATGAAGGAGTGAGCCCTCACACTCCCAAGACAACTCCCACTTTGGGAGATGAAGTCCCAGTGGACTCCCGAAACTTCAGAGAGCAATTTCAGGGGTCAAAACTCAATGGCTTGTGGAATTCTTTATATCATTAGAAAGCTCCTACAACTTAAATGCCCGAAATGGGCTCGCATTGCTCATTTGGACATTTGAAACACAAGTTATGGCCAAAAGAAGGGCCGATAATCAAACTGCCAATTTGACTCCCGACCAGAAAAAGTCGGGAATCGACCCAATTTACTTAGCTGCAGAAGGCGTGCGACATACTATTGGAAAGCTCTCAACAAGAGCTACAACTTTGCTTCAAACCGCATCTCAATCATAGGTCTTCTTACAAAGTTATGGGGCTCCAAAGTTGCGGGAGTCCCAACCGACGCGATTTTGAGACTCCCACTCGGAAGTTTCGGGAAAGAGAAGCCATTTGGATGTAGGCTCCATGGCCAGCCACAAAGTATACTATAAGGGGGAAGGTGGTGGCTTCCCCCAAGTCCGGGCCGTGATGAGTCTAGTGTGTCCGTGTTGCCTATAGCTTGTCCTAGCACCAAAGGTGTTCCAACTATGCACTAACCACTTTGTGTGGGTTGTGTGTGGGCCCGTGTGAGTGAAAGAAGCTTGTCAACTCTTCCTAGTCCCATCCCAGAGCTCCAACACGCCCCTCTACCCCTCAAAGTGTTGTGAGCTAGGGAGCATGCCCCGACTCCTCCCTCTTCGGCTGTCTTCTACTTGGACTTGCATTCGAGTCCTTCCAGGAATTAGGAGTGTATCATTTCGGGACTCCCAACTTGGGAGTCCCGAAACAAAATCACATTTGAATGTAGCCCCCATGGTTAATCACAAAGAATATTATAAGGGGGAAGGTGGTGGCTTCCTTCAAGTCCAGGTTGTGGTGAGTCTTGTGAATCCTATGAGTCCATGTATGCTTGTGTCATCTGTGCACCAAAAGTGCTCCAACTATGCATTAACCAACTTGTTGTTTGGTTTGTGCAGGTCTGTGTGAATAATTGACCTGCTTATCACTCATCCTAGTCCCCATCTCGGAGCCCCATCACACCCCTCTACCCTCGAAGTGCTACGAACTAGGGAATGTACCCCAACTCTTTTTCCTTTTGTTGTTTTCACCTTTAGACTCATAGTTGAGTTTATCAAGGAATTTGGGGGTGCGTCACTCATCATTGAACTTTTGCAAATCGAAGGAAAATAAAGATCAACAAAATTTGAAATGTCACAACAAAGATGGAGGCCCAAATGGAAGTATAGTGCAAATGGAACTTGAATGTAAATGGAATTTTAATTTTGAATGAATAGCAAAAAAAAGGGAGTCATAGGAAGTTCGTAACTGAAATATTCACATGGACCATGAAACCTCCTCATTGCTTGACATGAAAATGCCAAAAGCTAAACAAATTTGCAAGATCGTGGACACCTACCTCAGAAGCAACCCTTGATGATAACCACCAACAATGAATTGTAGCATAGAGATTGTTAGCCTCCACAAGAAATTTTGTATTCTTGTATTAGTGGCAAAGAGCATTGTGTTGATCTTGGAATTCAAAATTGATCAGTTGTTTAGTGTGCCTATCAAACAATTGAGTCCAATGGAATAAACATGTGCATTCCTTATCAACCATCCTAATAGAAGGGTTCCCAAAACCATAAATTTTTTTGATAACATTCCAATTGACTCATGCACTGTTAGCCATGAATCCCTTAACCATGTTTCAGCATCGTCTGATTAAATTTTGTCCACATGGTTTGTTGAGCTTAAATGTCCTTAGACTGCATGTCACAAATTGCAATGGTCATCATTTATAATAAGCCTGGGATCGTACACATGACAAGCCATAATTGTCCAACTAGCAATATGCTTCACATGATCAAACATGATCCAAGTGTTCTACAAATCCCTTACATAGTGTAGGTTACATTTGTGCAACGAGGCTCATTCCACTCCTCACATCATTTATCAACATCTTGAAAATGAATTTTTTTTGTTTTAGAATTTGTCCTTAGAAACATCATTCCTAGATGTAATCATAGGGAAGCATGAATTTCAATTCAAGGATGTTATCAATATAACCACCCCCTAAATGATGCTTGAAAGAAGCAAAAAGGTTACAAACATCGAATGAACTCAATTTAGAAAACTTGTTCTAAATTAACTCTAGTTGCTCACCATCAAGAAGCTCCATTATACCATCACCACTACATCTAATAAATACCTACCCAAGAAGGTCTTGCTAGCACTTAGGGAAATTGCAAATATCTTCACATCAAGTGTGTGATCAACCTTTTTAGTTTCGTCCATAGACTCCTTGTACTTACCATCCACAATATAATGTTTGTGGACCCCAAGATGAATTGCCACTCTTGAGATTGATTGGAGTCTATGCACATCATAATAAACTCTTTCATTATAATCAATGACACAAAGGGGAGGAGCATGACAAAATTTGCATCCACGCAAGGAAATGGAAGGAGATAATGCCATTTGACCTACAACTAGAATATGAAAACAGTCACCACACCAAAAGATTTCATTGCAAAAGCTAAAATGCACAAAGTTTTCACAATCATCTTGCACACAATCGAAGTGACCCAAGCAACTAGCCTTCTTGAAGCTAAGCCCAAAACTATTTTTGATATTGGTTATGATCACCTTACACTAAGCATGGCCATGGTACTTCCTATCCATGCCTTGCATTTGCAAAAACCTATGAAGAGTTGAAAAGCATCAGTGGTAATTCAAACAAAATATCCCCATCAAAACCAATTGGCAAGTATTGAACTTTTTGAAGAGGTATCTTGTCATAATCCAAATTTTGCAACTTGTTGGAAGAATGTCATGGCAACATCATGGCATGGAAGCAAGAAATAATAGACTAAATACTCTCAACTAGGTTGGAAGGTTGTGGTGGCAACGAACCACCAAATTGAGGAATTGCTTTTGATGATTTCCTTGACAAAAAAAGGGGTGTGAAGTTGTCACTTGTGGAAGAATTGGATAGTTGAATGAAAACAAAAGATGCAAGAGCATTTGAACTTGAGCAAAAATGTCGCAAACTTTTTGCTCTTCCTTCACAATCTTAACCATAGAACCTACAATTGTTGGTATCAAAATGGTGTTTTGATAATTATGAATCAAGTTATCCACCCACTGTCTCCCTTGAAAAGAGGTTGTGGGAATCTAGTATAATGAACTCAAAACCAAGTTATTATAATCATACAAGATGTCCTTGGATATATGTAAAGAACTTGATTAAAAAGTAAAAAAACTCATAAACAATGTTTAGAGACAAAGGTGGTCCTTAAATTGTTGACCATGATGGTGAGGTCCGAGCGGCCAACAACATGAAATGTTGCCATATTACCAAGTGCACGAGGATAATAGTGAAGGAATTGATAGGGATATGAGAATAACACAAATAGATAGAAGTGAAATTAAAAACAAGGGCATGATTTTGAACAATTTACAAGATCAAAAGGAGGAACCCCAAAAATATGATCCAAGCAAGGAGCGAGAGGAATATGAAATTGAATAGATCACAACAAGGATTTGAATCACACACATAAAAAATTCAAAGTAAGTACTTATTGGGTGGATCTTTCTGATGACAAGGTTAGCCTTGAATGGTAAAATCAAGGAACATTATTGTTGCCAATGATTATGTTTCTTGATGGAATGCGACTTGATATAAAAATTGGAACAAGGTGTTCAAATGGATACCCACATCATTGAGGACCTAACGAAGAATTTCCACAAACTAAGCATTATTATTTGAATTACATAAATATACTAGAAATGAGGCACAAACAAAAATTGAAAACTAATGTGCAGAGTCATTAAAAAAGATGGGCAACCATAATAGCATGGATTTGCTTCTGAAAAGACATATGAAACAAAAAAAGAATGTATCGCCACCTTAGAAATATGGAAGGAAGTTGGTGACAACACATTAAGAGAAGTGAACGATTTTAGGGGAATTAGCAGTCATGCTAACACAAACTAGATTGGCTAGATTTACACTCACTATAAGAAATCATAACTTTTCAAAAGGCCAACTTGATTGAAGTGTCCACATTGGCCAAAGGGTATGTTCATTTTGATTAAAGGTTTTAAATGCCTAGCATAATTAATAAGCTAATAAGCTACTTATTAGGTAATAAGTAATGTAAGCCTTTTAGGTAAGTATCCTAGGTGACCTAAGCTTATTAGGTAGAGCTATTAGCCATGTAGATAGCCTACTAGCTTAAGCCTACTAGGTAAATAACATAAGTTACCTAGGCCTAGTAGGTAGGTAGCCTATTACCTTAAACCTACTAGGTAAATAACGTAAGCCATTTAAACTTAGTAGATAAGTAGTTTATCCTACTAATTAGGTAAGTAGCTTAGGCCACCTAGGCATGTTAGGTAGGTAGGCTATCCTACGTATTAACTAGGTAAGTAGCCTAGGCCACTTAAAACTATGAAGTAGGTAACCTAACTTAGGTTATTGAAGTTTACCTAATAACTATTTACATAGCATAAGCCACCTAGGCCTACAAGGTAGGTAGCTTAACCTAGGCCATTTATAAAGCCTACTAAGCATGTAACCTAACTTAAAAGCCACCTAGGCCTACAGGGTAGGTAACCTAACCTAGGCCACCTAGGTTTATTAGTTAAGTACATAGCCTAACCTAGGCCTACTAGGTAGGTACATAGCCTAACCTAGGCTACTTAGGTAGGTACATAACCTAACCTAGGCCTATTAGATAGGTACATAACCTAACTTAGGCCTATTAGGTAGGTACATAACCTAACCTAGGCTACCTAAGCACCTAGGCCACTTAGGCCTACTAAGTAGGTATGTAGCTAATGAATAACCTTTTAGCCAAGATCTTGCAAAAAATTAGAAAAAAATACTTGCTGAATTTGTGAAGGGAATACAAAAAGTTGTTCCCATGTAGGTAACAACCTTCTAAAGTGCACAAGGGTGAATCCAATTTCATTTTTTTTCATGGCAAGATGTGTTCCACACATTATGGCTTGCACCCATGAACACAATAGAATAGGAACCTTAGTGGCCCCATAATCTAGTTTTAGGATCTCTTTGCATTCCCCTATGTATGTCACTTATTCAAGTGTTGGATTGGGATTTGTTCTTGTAGGAGATGGTGTATGTTCAAACTCTCCTAACATGCCTAAATCGTATGTAACCATGTTAGCTATCCCAAGCCATGTTGTAGCCCTGAAATGATTGCCATATGCAACTATGCTTTTATAAGCCTTTGCCACAAATGTTGGTGGGACTAATAGGTCATGCACTTCAACTTCATTATTAGTGTTAGGGCCTCCCATAGGGTAGGTAGCAAGATCCTCTTGCAACCACTATGGGAAGTTGGGGAATGCTTCCAAGTTGGCATCACTTGTGGCATCCCTTGCAAGCTTATATTGCCCTCATGCAAATGTTAAATCAATCTTTTATTACCATCACACAAATCCAAAGACCCATGTTATACTCCAACTATAGTGAAAATACATTGATTCTAATGCATAGCCATGCCATGAAATAGAAAAAGATATGCCCTTAAATTAATGTAATATAGGGGATGTGGAGGTCTTTGTGAGCCATGGATTATAATTCAGCAAGTTGTTAAGTTTTAGTTCCATAATTTTCCTTAGTAACAATGATTTGAATCCTTATAAATTTCCAAGTAGTAATTATTAATAGTTGAATTTGCCTTTATATTTCCAAATGTAGAGAACTTTCTTATTTAAATTGATGTAACGCTTAATTAATTTTAAAACCTAGTAAACCTTCCAGAGGGCATTATCTTTTTTATGTTGTAGAGAAGTGAAAAGGGATGTAAAATTAGATGTGGTTTATTAATATATTGGGAATACAAGGCCACAATTAACATTAACATTTCGCCATGACAATTTTGTAGAATAATCTTCAAGCACTAATGATATACTTGTAAGATTTTTAGGATGTAATCCTAGTACATACTTATTCAATCCTCATTTCTATCAGGTTCCTAAATAGAACTAAGATTGAATTTAAATACTAGCATTTCCACTTGAGTAACCTCAAGTAAATTACAACTTAGTAAACAACTTAAAGGGAATATATCACAATTACAAAAAAACTAGAATGCGACGAATTGTGCGAGCTAGGTACTTGGCTCAATGTTCCATGGAAAAGGGGTTGATTGGGCCTTGTAGCTAACAATAATGGCCATCATTGGAAACCCAAGTTCAACAATGAAGATGAACATCGTCATATTCACACTTACATTCTTCAAATTTTTATGGTGTGGCTCCACGAGCAGGAACAAATTCTAAGTAAATTGCGAAGGCATGTGGGTTAGGAAACAATTGATGATCCCATGTCGAACGATCGATTCAAATGCGCACCATTCTTCTGGATGGTTTTTTTTCGCATGACCGTTGGGAGACATTCATGTTAAGCGGTGCTTCTTTAAAATCTTCCTTTTCTAATGGCTCAACTTGAGGGTTCAAGGGTGTAACAATATCATCCACCATGATTAAATCTTCACTTGCATTAATAAAAACCAAAGGGGTAATCAAAATAATTTGGTACCTACATTTGAAGGGGATTAATGCTTTTAATTAAGAAATTAGGGTAGGTGTAATGTGTGGTAATGATGACAGAACTTCATGAAAACTTTAACATCCTAATTCCAATGGATTCGTGAAACCCTAATTTCAACAATGGATCTAAAAAATACATGGGAATTCTTATAATGGAAATTTTAATTCCAATTTACTATGTACTACACAATTAATTAGTGCATGGTAAAGGATAACAAAGGGATATTAAAAGAGTAAATGGTACACGGAAATTTCACTACTACCATTGAATTGATTTAGTCAAATGGGTGTCATGCCCATACATGGCCTCATACATGATGGCCAGTTACAGGCATGCCCATGTGCGCTTTTAGGGTTAATGTACGGTCTTAAGCGACTGTACGTTATTAGGTACTTAGGGTTTCAATTTGTTGGCGACGGTATAAAAGGCCCAAACCTTTCTTTCTCCTTTTAGTTTTCCTAGAATTCCTTTGTCAGGAGCTTCCTCCATAATAAGCTAGGATTTCTAGATGTTCACGGTGGCCATTGCACGACCACCATTTACATACATTTCATTTCCTTCTTTCATTGCAATTCAATTCTAGAAAAACTCCACTTTCTGTTATTTCATGTTGAAAGCAACAAATTTCTTTGCATGTGAGTTTTTAAGTTATCATTGCTACTGTTAGTGTTGCTAGTGTTGCTAGTGTTGCTGATGTTACTGATGTTGTTGCTGCCGAAGGGTGCTGGTGTTGCTGCTGCCGAAGGGAGTTGACGTTGCAAGAAGGAGCTTGTGTTATGCCAACAAATAGAACCAGGAAACAGGTTTCAAAGCTCTGTCTCTTTTCTCTTTTTCTTGCTTTCTTTTTCTTTCTTGAAATTGTCAAGTAAACAAAAAACAAAAATTTCAACGGCCACTGCTTGCCATTGCTGCAGAGCACCATAGTGTCGCTTGCTATCACTACACAACAATTTCATTGTTGCGAGCTCTAGCGCCATTCGCCACTTGCCATCATTGCATAGTGTGTTGCCGGTAGCGGTTGTCGCGAATTGCAACGTCACAACGTTGCAGCATTGCAACGTCATGAGCTACAGCGCCACAACATTGCAGTGCCGCAATGCCATAGCGTCGTAGCGCCACAACACTATAGCGCCGCAACGCCATAGCATCGCAGCACCACAACACTGGAGCGCTGCAACACCACAGCGTCACAGCACCACTGCGTTGCAACGCCATCACTGTAGCAGCAGCGCCACAACACTGCAACGTTGTGAGTTGCAACGCCATAGCATCGTAACACCATCGCTGTTACAACAACAACAATGTTGCAACAGCAATAATGCACGCAGCAGCAATAGCGTCGCTACAATAGTAGTGTTGCGAATTATAACGCTGTAGTAGTAGCAGTAGCATTATATCACTAGCAGCATTGTGAGCTGCAACACCATAGCAACAGTAGCGTTGTAGCAACAGCAACGTTGCGAGCTCCAACGCGGTAGCAACAGCAGCATTGCGAGCTGCAAAGTCGTAGCATCGTAGCAACAATAGCATTGCAAGCTGTAGCGCCATCGTTGTTGGAGCATTGTAAGTGATAATGTTGCCATCGTTGCGTCCTTCGTTCGTTCGACGAAATTTGTTCAAGTCCGTCCATCGAACTTTTGTCCATCCATCGACTTCC
>Ga0209611_10003043_pt1 | contig 29327 bp, 15 predicted proteins | sample S1TSphgellanicum_3_FD_187693 | JGI IMG/M metagenome (GOLD analysis project Ga0209611, IMG submission 187693) | Host-associated microbial communities from peat moss isolated from Minnesota, USA - S1T2_Fc - Sphagnum magellanicum MG (SPAdes) (version 2) | ecosystem: Host-associated > Plants > Peat...
CCCCCAAAAAAAAAAAAAAAAAAACAACACAAACAATAGCAGCAAACACACAAAAAACAACTCAAACAACGGACACAACGCAAAACAGAATGCAACAAGAATTGAATTCTGAAAAAAGAATTGTGATGCAGCTCCCTAACAGAACCGAATCAAGACCACCCCAACAGCAGAAGAACCGCCACTAACACCGGCGAATGGTTACTCATTGCGGCGAGAACATATGCAACGGCAGGGAGGCAGCAACGGCAGCAGCACATGAGAGGCAAAAACGGAATGAAGAAGACGACCATCCGAACCTACCTGAGGCTACAGCTCCGGAAACCAAACCTCAGCTCCGGTGGTTCGTTGCATCTGATCTCCTGCAGGACATTCCAAGGTTCCAACCATTCCAGCTGCTTCAGTACACATTCCCAGTAGACAAATGTACTGCTGACAAACAGGACTTGGCATTCTACGCACACGACAGCCAACCCAATGTGATTACCCAGGTTTGAAGTTTGAACCAGTGTTAAGCTCCAGCCACACCCACAGTTAGTTATCATATTTAATTATTAACCTTAACACCAAGTTAAAATGTGGTATGTTAAACCACTGTCAATTCTGATTTTTATTAAATTACTAGTGTGGCCTGTGCTGTTGGCCCAAGTGTTAACCACGTCCTCAACTGATTTTTCCTTTCCAAAAACCTGGTTTTTGGGAATTTATTTGAATTTTCAGCAGCAGAAATCACCTAAAAATCAATATCTCCCCCCACATCCTGAATCCAAATCTTACCAAATAAATTCCATTAAATCCTGCTGCTCATCAAGATCTTTCCAACAACACCAAAGGCACATTCCAATTCCTCCGGAATTTTCAGATACGATTTAATTTAATTTAATTTTCAGTGAAGAAATCATTCAATACTCAAGAACTTTTGCACAGCAAGTCCAAGCGCCATGAAACCAAGCTGATGCACCCCTCCTTCTCAAGAGCTTTCCAAGAAGACCAAGAAGAACGCGATCCGAAGCACCCCGGTTCAGTGGATCTCATAAGTACAAACAAAACAAAACAAACAAACTACCTTCCTTCATAGATAGATTTCAGAGTCAGAGAACCATGGATAAAGAACCAGTGGTCATAAATGTTTTATTTGCATTATATATATATATATATATATATATATATATATATATATATATATATATATATATATATATATATATATATATAATTTTATTTTCTTGCAAACTATTGAGAATATGAACCTCAAGAACTGCCTGATAACCTTCAATGATCTGGCCATATTTCTAATAACCATCGGCCACTGGTTCAAACATATGGTTTGTTATCCAAAATGTAACATGCATAGATTATTATTACTTGGGTTGGGTTCTGCATCAGTGTGCACTACCAATGACAATTTTCCTTCTTATTATGTTCCCATGTGATTATCAATAATTCATCATTATTTATGTCAATGTTAAATTTAGTTTTAATTAATATAACTATCATGGGCATGAAAAGGCACATGTTGATTTGCCTTTTTATATTTATGTTGGTGGTGGGTGAAATAATTATAGGGATAATAGATAGTTATATTTGAAAATGTTTTTGAAATTGTACATGGATGTCCATTGGAAGGATTATGCAAATCAATAAGGAGCTTATGAAAAATTATAGAAAACCACCCATATATTATTTTTTCAAAATCCTCATCATCATTATAATAATAATAATAATAAATTATTGTCGAAACTTAATTAAAAAACAAACACCCATTTGGGAGGAGAAAAGGAGGTAAAAAAGAGAGGACCATAATCTCTATCAAGAGACAACACCCAAAAATGCAAATGCATCAACATAAGTCATAACAAAAAGCAACGAGAACTAGCCCAAGGTGTCAAAACAACAACCTAGGACCTAAAACTCTCACTAGTCGTGTGAAGGATATTCAACAAGCCATCACAAACTTGTTGGCCCTGCCAATAGATAACATGTTGTACATGTGCATTTATGTATTTATACAAATACACCGTGAAAAAATTACAATTAACATAAAAGTGGTTGCACACATTTTGTTGGCATTGTTGTGTGCAACAATATGCAGTTGCAATCATGGAAAAAAGTTTCAAAATTAATGGACCAAAATATTTGAGATTTAAATAAAATAATTAGTTTTTTGTTGTGACAATGATTTTACAAAAGCTTCAAGTTTTTATTTAATTATTATATAAAGTGTTGCCTTCATGAAATATATTTTTTCATAAATATAACAATAGTCATTTTGTGATATTGTGTGGTAATACAAATTGAGGAACATAATCAGATAATTTGAAAACAAAATAAATGGGTTTATGATTTGTTTAACATGCTTGTGTTGTTCTAAAACGACATTGTTGTATTTGTGCATTTGTCCATATGTGATTTATTTGTGTATCATTTATAATGGTGCTTTCTATAAAAATGAGTTTAAAAATATATTGATTCATAAATGCTTGTAATGTTGATAATTGATTTGTTTTTGGTAAAAAGTTTACATTGAAATCTCCAATTATTATAGTCAGACAATGTGAAGGCAATTTTTGTATAATTTTTTTTAGAATATAATTAAAATGTGAGACTTGCATTTCGGGTGGTTTATATATTGCAATTATGTACAATGCTTCTCATGTGTTGTCACTAAAAAATGCAATGATAAACTCAACACTATTATTTGTGATTATTGTGTTTTTTTTCAATAACACATTGTCATCATAAAGTGCCATAGTGCCATTTTCATCATAACATGATAATACATGAAACTTTTGTGATGAAACATTGTAAATTTTAGAGTTTAAATGAAATTTTTTTAAAAAAATGAACGAAAAAATATGATGCTAATAGATTTGAATCCACAAGAATATTTTCAATGTATATAAGCTAGGGAACACAAAGCCCGTGTGGTGCAAATCAATAGTAAAAATTATAATGTAAAATGATTAAATTGCTAAAATTAAATTAAATTGGGTCGACCTTTTTTTGAATTTTGGTGAAATGATTCCTAATGGTATCACCAAAGGATTGGTTTTTACAAATTTTTAGAAAGATCCTTAAGAAATATGCTTCAACCACATCTTATGTTTATTGTTAAAAACATGAAATTTCACATATCTTGGAAATAGGATTTTTACAAATGGTCCTTTGTAGGCAACTTCACTAATGGTATTAAAAACTTGTGTAGATTGTGATGCAACCATTTCATAACAAAATTCCTGGATACATGCCATTTCAATTTTTCAAATAAACAAATTAAAAACTATTGATTTATGTCTAATAAACATCATTGAGGGTGCAACATTATCTAGATTTGATTGAGCAAAGGACTTGCCAACATTGGCAACAACACTTGAGTTTTTTCAAGACAAGTTATTACAAAATCAAAATTTTTAAACTAAAAAATCTAGTATAAACACCCAAAATGGCTAGCATAAAAAATACCACCATATCAATTTGGACACGTTGATTTGTACCCATTGTTGTGAATGGGATGGTTTTTTTGACTTGCAAAAGAAGAGACAATTTAACTAGTCAATTTGACTGGTAGACAACATGGATCATTTGATTAATCAAATTTCTAACTAAATGTAAATAATTTTTTTTGGAATTATATATATATATAGATAGTAAATAGGTTTACGTAGGTCATAAAAACCCAAGTAGCTAGGTGGGTAATTTGTAGCCTACCCCAACCTACCTAACCTAATTTATTTAATTTAACCTCCATGTTATGTTGGTTTAATTTACTTAGCTACTTAAGGTACTTGTCCCTTAGGCAAGGACATAGGTTATAAGTATAAAAAAATTGAACCTTTCATTTCAACAATGATAAACCAAGTCCTTATCAATGGACTACACCACCAAAAGGTGATAAGTCTTGTCAAGTTTTAAATTTCACATGTATATTTACATAGGTAAGTAAGAAGGTTAAATAATTAGTAAGTAGGTTAGAGGTAGGTTGCTAGGCACCTATAGAGGATGTAAGAGGTAGGTACATAGGTATGTAAGAGGTAGGAGGTAAGTAGGTAGGTATTGGTATGTAGTTCAATAAATAAACCTAGGTATTAGGTACATAGACTTAAGTATAAAATATGTAAACCTATATAAAGACTATGTAGGTAGATAGGTAGGTAAACCTAGGTTACCTACCTAGCCCAAGTAGTAGCTAAATAGGTATGTAGGCTTAAGTAGGTAAATAGACCTAAACTAGATAACTAGATAGGTAGGTAGGTAGGCCTATTTATGTAAATTGGCTTAAAGTATTTACTAGCTTAAGTTTACCTACTTACCCAATGTAGTAATTAAGTAGATACATAGGTTGACCTAGATATAAAGTAGGTAAATTTAGGCTACCTACCTAGCCAAGGTAATAACTAGCTAATTTGGCTTGGATGTAGTCACACTATTAGGACCCACACCCGCCTCCTTGGTGCTTTGCTTCATGACTGCCTATTCCAAAATATTCCCAAAATATCCTAAAGACATTCCATTTGTAAGTTTAATAAAATCTTTAAAAAGTCCTTTTGACTCACAAATATGTTGCAATATACTATCATAGTAAAGTTTGATTTAAATAATGTCCCAAAAATATGTCATTTTAACTCCATTAAGGAGTCATTTATGAATTTTTCAAGTGTTAAAAACAATTGTTACAATATTAAAAAATGTTTTTGGGCATTCAATACTCATTATATTTGTTTTAAACTTTTTCAAGTGTTTCCATAACATATTAGAAACATTATTGTATATGTTTATTAAACATCTTAAATATTGACTTGATTTAGCACTTTAAAAAGTGTAAAATTAAGCAGTTGTTACATTTGAAGTGGGTCCTAATAGTGTGACTACACCCGCCTATTAACTAACATAGGATGTCAAATTTGATTAAAAATCATTCATCATTTTGACCAAACATGTTATTTTGTTTTGTCAAATTTAATTAAATGTTAGACTTGATTAGGACCCATCAAGACCATTTTGACCAAGGTGGTCATTTTTTTGTTCAACTTGACTGGATTTTCAATTTGATAGACAATTAAATAGGTCATTCTAATCAAATTCACTAATAAAAAAATACAAATATCCTTTAGGCCATGGGCCTTTAGTTAACATGGACATGTTCATTAATCAAAGTGGACAAGGTGATCAATTTGGGTAACTTAAAACACCATGAATTGTAATAGCAATAACTTTTTAAATCTTGCCAAATCCTTGATGGAATTATCCTAAAAAATCATAATATCAACAAGCTTATCACCAATTTCATCCAACATATTGAATTTTTTTCTTTCAAAATCAATTTATAGCATCCAACAAGTGAATCCATAAGTTTAAACTTAGACTAACAAGGTAAGAAGATGTAAATAAACCTTCATTGTCTTAATCAACCAAAGTAATTTGATGTTAATTTCCAAAAATTGATGGTTTTTGGAGTATCCCCAAACATCAAACTAAAGTATTTTTAAAATGAAAAATATGTTTGTTTTGTGCTTAACATAAAACCAAAGTTGCAAAATTATTCAACAAATTTTTTTTTTTAATGTTTAGAATTGAATAACACAACATGGAATTAATTTGGTGTGTCGCAACCCCACTTTGAGGGAAGTGTGAGCTTGCCACTCACACTCCCGAAAATGGGACTTGGGAGTCTTCCGGGACTCCCGAAAACTCAGAACTCGATTACAAGGGTCAAAACACTTTGCATTGAAATGTTCTTCATACTGTTGGAAAGGTCTTGAAGTGTAGATGTCCAAAATGGCCTCGTATGCACCATTTGAAAATCTGCAGCACAAGTTATAGGCGAAAGAAAGGTCGGGAGTTAAACTGGCAGTTTGACTCCCGACCACTAAAAGTCGGGAATCGACCCAATCCCGGTGTGTTCAGGTAAAGTGCGACACACCGTTGAAAAGCTCTCAAGGGGAGCTACAAGTTTGCTTTAAACTTCGTCCCAATCGGAGATCACAGCAAGAAGTTATGAATGCCCAAAGTCCCGAGAGTCCAAACCGGGACAGTTTCGGGACTCCACTTTGGGAGTCCCGGGAAAAAGTACCATTCGGATGCAAGTGCGGTGGAGAGACGCAGAGAATATTATATGGGGAAGGTGGTGGTTTCCCCGAGTCCAGGCTGTGGTGAGTCAAGTGAGTTCAAGGTTGCCCGTGGCTTGTCCCAACACCAAGAGTGTGCAAAATGAATTTTAACCAACTTGTTGATTGGTTTTGGATGCAGTATCGAATTACTAAATAGCTTGTCCCTCTTCCTAGTCTAATCCCAGAGCTTTCAGCACGCCTCTCTCACCCCTCTTTAGTGCTAGAAGCTGGGAGCGACACCAAGTTCCAACTACTTCCGCTATTTGACATAGTTGGACCCTTTTTGGGTCTAACAAGGAACTTGGGGGTGCGTCATGGTGGATTTGAAAGGTGCAATGATTACTTGAATTGGGGAAATCTAGTCATTATAAATTATCAATTCATTTATAATCTATGTTATGTTGACATAGTAGTCATCTCCCAAAGTAACAAGGTATAAATCATTCATCCACAACACAATCACATTTGAAGGGTAAATGAATAATATACACAGAGTTGTGCTTTGCTTGTGCCCATTTCAAAGACCCAAACATAAAAAATAATACTTGTTAGTGAGGTCCATCATGTGTCTTCAATAAAATCTAGTTGCCATCCCTTTTAAAAAAGAAACACATTGCATTTGAATTTCATGAATTTTGGCACAAATCCATTGGATAACCAAAGTTAACATTGGAAATATACCAACAAGGATGATATGTTACACAAACACTCTTTCCAACTTTGAAAAGAAGCAACCATTTGTACCAAGCTATTATTATATGTAGGTAACTTCCAAGTTTTGGCCCTTTAGAATGATTCACAAAAAAAAGAGTATATAGGCAACGTGTAAATAGTGAACAATCAAGCACACAAAGTTTGTTTTACTTATGCACTATATGTACACATCAAACCAATTTGTCACAAAATAAGTTATAATATTTGCAAGTGCCTTTTATTTCAAGAGTATTTACATTGACTTGGAGAAGGAAGAACAAAAAGTTTTCAACCACATTAAATATACTAGAACCTTTGGACAACCAATGAACTTTCCTTGGGGGTCATCCTACTTACCTTTTTAGGTCTTCTTAAAATCAATACCATCTTAACCATTAGATCCATATTGGGCAAATCCCACTAACCTTTTTTTATTTACATAGATAAATCAACCAATATTTTTGCATGTTTTGTTTGAAAGATGAGGTTTGATTACATTGTTGCCTTAGCAAGTTAATATTGGGTGTCAACATTTTTTTTTGAAGTTGTACAATTTATAAAGTTAATAAAAGTCAAAAAGTTATGTTAAACTTGTATGAATAATAAAAAGTCTTCAAATGATCATCCAAATATTTTTCAAGTTCATCCAAGTTAATAAGTATAATTGTGCAAAATCAAAAACATTTTGCGAAAGAGAGAGAGCTTGAAAAGAGAGAAATAGAGCAAGATTGTAAGAAATAGAAACATAAAGAGCTTGTAAGAAAAAAAGGTCAAAGTTTTATGATTACCAAGACCACCAAGAGAAAAAGATTTTTCTTGATAGATAGAGAAGTTGATAGATTATTGTAAGAAAGAGCTTTGTGACCATTGAGACCACCAAGAGAGGAATCCAACCACTTGCGAGAAAAGAAAGTGTTGCCACCTTTTGGAAGAAGTGCTAGCACCTACAAGAAGAGCATGGGCACATGTATGATCAAAGAGGTAGGAGTTGAACAAATAGAGTGTACATGAAAAAGAGAAAGTTTCATGACCATCAAAGAACACCTACCTAAAAAAAAACAAGGGGATGCAAGCTTGTGTAACAACTTTTGCTCATAACCTTGCCCTTTCACTCACAACCTAGTTGCCTCCCTCCACAAGGAAGGAACAATGCCAACCCATGATGATTAGAGCATTATTTTTCTCCAAACACTTGCATGTTTGTGAGTGTAGATTTTTAAGTTGATGAATATACACCAAATGTGAATGTGTGGTTGAAAGAAAATTATGGCATGGTCTTGCATGCAATTTTGTATTTGTAGACATGGAAGATCAAGTGTTGCAAAATATGTGAGCAAAAAACATTTCAAGAAAATTATCCCCCTTATTTTAAAACTTTAGATCTTCTTTGTTTCTTGATGTATTTGAATGATTTTTGTGAATCTAGGTGTGCCTAGCCTAAGCCTACAATTTTTCCAAAAGCAATTGAACTATGTTTGCGATGTGTGTGGAGTTCAAACTCTTTAATACACTGCACGTTTCATAATAACTTGGTTACTTTAGTGGGAAAAAAAAAACATTGAACGTAAGTATATTCAAGGTAGTAGGAGCAAAATTAGGACAAGGACCAAGTCTTTACTAATCGTTAACAATGGAAAATATCATTATTTACAAATTAACTTTTAAATTGTTTTAATTCTTATCATGCAGAAAGATGTTGCATTGTATTAGAATGTAAAGGTGTACACAAAAACATTCCTATAAAAATATCATTTAAAAACCATTTCAAGTCTTTTTAAGAGTCCTTTAAGTAACAAAAGCACTAGTTACATTGTTTTAAAATGATTTTTGAATATTTGTACTCATTAGATTTATTTCCAATTTTGTCAAATGTTTGCACAATACATAAAAATATTTAAATATTGTTAGTCAAGTTCATCCAAAATTTCAACATAAATGTAAGTAATTTTTTTTAACATAAATTATTAATTTTGGTATACATTCAAGTTGCTATCAACTATGAAACTATTTTGAGTTTATAGAATAAAAAATAGTGCCCAAAACAACAATGATGTGATCAATGATGCATTAAATAGTTTCTCAAGGAATTGTAAGAAATTCAATCTAAAAACTTCACTTCATCGGATAATCTTGTGCCTTTGATGTTTTCTAGAACATTTGAACTCTCAACAAACAATCTTAGTCACCTGCTATGTTCAAGAAAACTTCACCTAGGAACATATTAAGCCCAATAGGATAGACAAGGGGAAGTAAGGATTGACATGTGGCAATGTGCCCCAAGTAGTTTCCTCAAAAAACTTATTTACACATTCAAGAAAAGTTAATTCTCCATTTTTCAAGCTTCAGTGAAGGCGACTTTTGAAAAGTGATGATTGAATGGTGTGGAGATGGTGATGGACATGCTTGTAAGCAAAAAAGAAAGAAAAAAAGGGAAGAAAAGAAAAAGATGACATGGAGGCTTTATGGAATAGTTTGAAGTTGAATGAGAAGGTGTGACATTCATTAAACCCCTTTCTTAATCAAACTTCATCTAATCATGAGATAACAAATGGTAACCCAAAGTTGCATGATCTACCTTCACACTTAGTCAAGAAAACTAGCTTTTGGTTGTATGAACAAGAAATCCAAAGCCAAGGTGAATCAATCCTTGAATCACATGTTAAGTTAAAACCAATTCGGCCAAGTGCGCATTAAAGTGGCACTTAATTAAGAGATTCATAACCCAAGAAAAACCAACCAAAGAGTGGAACCTATTGATTAAACCCCATGGAATGTGACAATGGAATCTGGTGTAGTATTAAAAGCATCCCCATTTGTGTTTAGTACATGACTTTGCACATTAAAATTGTATGAAGAGAAGTCAATATATGCTGGTGTGGCTCAAGAAAATGGTTTTTCTCTTGCATATTTGCTCAATTTGCTAAAGTTGGTAAAAAGCATAGCAAAGCTTTGCACTTGCTAAAGAATAGTGTAATAAATATGATCTAACTGTTGCTCCCCGTTTTTGATTGGCTAATCATAATGATTAGTACATGTGGTTTGCTATTAGTAGTTCTCACTTGTTTGTAATCCTTGTTTCAATTTTATGAGGGTGGGGTTGCAGAAAATTAAATAACTAAACTTGGATGTTAGAAATATTTTGGCAAGTTCACATATTGAGCACTAGCGAGGATGTTTTAAGTACGTACTAACAATGTAAACATAGGAGATACATTGGACAAATATTGGCTAAAGTAAAGCCCAAAAAAAGGTTGCAAATGAGTTCCATGTGGGAATAAGGAAAAGCCAAGTGAAAAAGATGACTTGTTGGAATATTCGAAAGTAACATGCACACGAACATGTAGCTCGAAATCCTTCATCAAAATAGACTTTGGCATCCCTAAAAATCCTTGCTAGAGTGAACCAACACCCATAAGCACACCACGTAGGATGGATGATGGTGAACATGAAAAACATTTTTTCATTGTATTTAAGTCCCATAGTTACCCATCATGGTTAGTTATATGTCAACCATCCATCCATCCATAGGTATTGAATATCTACCAACTATCCATCCATATGTATTGACTATTTATTGACTAATATTTTATTTTTACTGATGAAATTTCACCCAATAAATAAATAAATTCAAGAAAGAAATGGTTTTGGAGGTTTTCAATTTCCAAACTTAAAGGAAAAAAGGTTAAAATTGCCATATCTATATCTTTGATTATATCGTGTAGCCAAAAATATGGAAGGATGAATAAATATTTGTATTTTATTTTTGGTTAACAACTAGATGTGGTTAAATCTTCCTAGGGATGATCACTACTTTTGCTACAAACCAAAATTCCTAAGAAAAACACTGTTACCAACCTAGTGCCCACAAAGGGCCTAATTTATTTACTACTTACAAAGTGACCACTTACATTCCATCCTTATGGTACTTATAAATGTAATTAACCAGGGGTGAGAGTGAGTTAGCACCCATTAGTGGACCATCCATTATAATGTTTCTTTCACTATTAAAAATCTTGTCATTTCTAACTAATCACTACGCAATTAGCATGCAACTAGTTGTTGTTTACAATTATCTCGGTCATGTTTGCAACTACAAATTTGGTATTGTATAATTTTTGGGCCATATAGTTGTGTGTGCAACTAACATGTAACTAAATGTGTACAACATGGACACATGTCATAAAAATAATGGCCTAAATTTATACATATTTAAATTATTATACTTAATATATCTACATAAGTTATATATAATAGTATTATGTACCTCTAGTACTAAGGTTAACCCCATGCTAATTTAGGCTAGCCTAAATTAACCTAGGCTAAATAAACTAAAAAGTTAAACTAACCATGGCTAAGTTAAGTTAGGTTAAATTAATTATGGCTAATCTAAATTAAGTTAAATTAACCATAGTTAAATTAATTTAAGCTAAAATAATTATGGTTAAATTAACCATGGCTAAATTTATTAGGCTAAATTATTTATGGCTAAACTAAATTAAACTATATTAATTATGGTTAAACTAAATTAAACTATATTAAATTAGGCTAAAATAAATATGGCTAAATTAAATTAGGCCAAAATAATTATGTCTAAATTAAGTTAGGTTAAAATATTTATGGCTAAAATAAATTAAACTATATTTATTATGGCTAAAATAAATTAAGCTAAATTAAATTAGGATAAAATAAATATGGTTAAATTAAATTAGGCCAAAATAATTATGGCTAAATTCGGATAAAATATTTATGGCTAAAATAAATTAGGCTGAAACTAACAATGGTTAAATCAAATTAGGCTAAACTAATTATGGTTAAAATAAATTATGGCTAAATTAAATTAAATTAAACTCAACCATGGTTTAAATATGTATTAGAGGTTTTCAATTTTTATTTGTCAAATATATTTAAATATTTTTTTTGGCAAGTAAAACTTTTTGATTTTATTTCATTTGGATTTTTTTTTCAGAAAATGAAAATTTGATTGAACAAAAAAATTATTCAGAATCAATTAATATGATAATATTAAAATTTATTATAAATAATCATAATGATTAATTAAATTTTTATTATAATTATGATGATTATATATATATATATACTCCATAGGTATTATGTATTAAAAATTTATTATTTATGTTAAAATATTTATGTAAATAGGCTATATTAATTAACCTGCAAGTACACAAACATGCTAAGCTAATTACTAGTTTAAGCTAAATAATAATATTAAACCTCATGAATCATTAAGTGATCATAATTATTAATAATATTTTATAATCATCTTTGAAACGCAAATGAAAAGGAATAATGAAAAATTAACAAGAAGAAAAATAAGAAAAATAAGCCTTCCCAAATTACAAAATGGTTTTCTTTTTTTCCTCTTGTTTTGGACCCCTCCTATTTTCGAGCCTCATAACTTTTTTATTTTTTATTCATTTTAAACGAATTTAAAATGTTATAGAAGTGCCACTTGAAGTTCTACAAATCATGTTGGAACTCTAATAGCAACAAAACAATATAAAAGAAACTTTTTGTGTGTTTAAGAATCGGCCTTTGTAGTGTTCAATATTTTTTTTTTGAGTTCTTGACCCCCTTTATGTTGGGGGGCCATAACTTTCTCATTTCTAATTCGTTTTCAACGATTTTGAATGTGTTAAATGCGCCAAGAGGAGGGCTTCAAGTTTTTTTTGGACATTAAAACCAATAGAGCTTTCCTTTGGTTGGTATACTTTAATATAGTAGTTGCATCTAATGTGCAACTAGGTTGGTTCATGAGGTTTGCAATTGAATGTTTTATCCCATATACCTTGGCTTCCAATTTTATTTGGCTTAGTATATAAAGAGGAACAATAGCTAAGTAATAGCCAAATACCAAGTGCCATTGGGGATGAATGAATGATAAAAGCTTGATTTTTAGGAAATGGTTAAACCTAAAAATAAAATAAAATTATTCTCAAACTACTTATATAGTCTAAGCCTAACTATTTTTCAACTTATATACATACCTAGGTAAACCTACCTATTTAATGGGGTTTAATAATTACTTACCTACCTAGGCACCATGTGTTAACATCTTATTAGCCATAAGTTGGACGACTTAAATTTCATTAATTAATATTAAAAAATTAAAAAAAGGTGGGCCTTGATTACCACGTGGCACCATATAATTGTTGTTAAAAATGAACATGTGTTAAATGGTCAATGAACATTCCATGATGTGCTATGTGTCATCATCCTAGTGGTAAAAACTTTACTGATTGAGATTAATCCAATGAATTTTTAATTTGAAAACAAAAAAAAATTAAATAGTGGCATGTGTCCACAATCTAGTTGTCCAATTTTTAAACATGTGTCATATTTCGATTAGTTGCATTGTAGTTACAAAAAGAGTTGCACATAAGGTGTAATCACATTTGGATTAGTATGTATGGATGAACATGCATATTAGCACCGTATATACATGTTGCATATGTAGTGTCGCATGCAATTGAATGTCATGTGTAACTTGTCTTAGGCAATTACATAAATTTGTAATTGCATGTGTTGCTTGCAACTAAATTTTAGTTGCAAACAACAATTGCAAAACCCAACATTTTCTACTAGTGTTTTTATGTTTTTAATTTGTAGCATGAATGGCATAGGTATTTGGAAAGGCAAAACTTTATGGCTATTCAAGAAAAAAATAGTGTGATGCAAGTGTTACATTGCATAAGCAAAAATGCAAATTGGGCAAAGAATTTTGAAGTTGCAAAGGTTTTTGGTGGCTCCTATTTCGACATGTGTGTGTAGAAAAGCAAATTTTCCACATGTTCAGACAATCGATTTTTAGGCTTTTAACAAATAATTATTTTATGCAATTTGGCAACATGCGTCAATTTTAGGTAGGTTGAAAATTTACAAAATTTAATTCTAAGCACTTTGAAAAGGATTTGAACCTTGGTCACATGGACCTTGCCTATTGTAGCACAAAGTACTTATAGCAGCCGACAATGTTAGTATCATACTATAACAAAAACAAAACATGATTATGCAATATAAAATGTAATCAATCTTACCACCTTCAACCTTCCAAGGTCCAAGTTCCAAATTCCAAGCCAAATGTTCATGCATTGACTCCCACCCTCACTTTGTTTCCATCATTCAAATCTTTAATAGCACGGTGAAAAGTAAAAGTTTCCTTGGCAAAAAAGTCTTGTGCAAACATGCATATGGCAATGTTCAAATGCCATGCTAAATGATTCCACAACTTGGATTTCATAAAAGACAAAGTGGAGAATGTTTTTTCATCTTCTAGATTGCTAATGCCCTGAATAATGGCCAACTTTATAAGTTTCATGAACTGAAAGAGACACTTGAACAACCAATAGACTATTTGTGGCAAGTTGACACCACAATCTAATCATTAGATTTTCATCTCTAGGTTTTGCCATGGCCTTGGCAACTTGATTCTTCATGGTCAATTTGAAAAGAGAGCTCTGTAAATCCCTTGAAAGTGGCTCTAAAACCCACTTGCCATAAATGCCAACTTTTTTGGAGGTACAATAATGATGTTTGATCAAGGCCAAATGCCAACTTCTACTCCAACTTAGACCAACAAATCATATGTAATAGTGCATTGTTTTGGTAACTTTGATAGCTTGATCAAAACCTTTTTGAGTAATTGGAGAATGTTTGCCAGTTAAAGCAACAACAAAATGCGCAATGTGTGACTATTCAATAATGTGAAAAATTAGATGTTCATTATCATCATTTAGGTCAGTCACCTAATCTTGCATAATTTTACAAGATGTGTTTGCAACAACATTTGTGAATTCAGGAAAATTCTCAAGCTAAAATGAATTGGTGGAATCATTGTACATTTTGTATAGATCAATTTGCGAATTGGCAAATCTTAATAATTGCAATGTAGTCATAGATAACATCCCTGGCTTGTGCAAATTTCATCAAAACACTTACATATTCCAATATAAGCAACACACATTGTAAGCCCAATATTGTTCCATTATCACACAAATTCAGCAAATTGGCCTTAGTTGCTTCCATAGAACCATTGTTAGTCACCATTTTAGCAATTAGGGTTTTGTATTATTTCCCAACCTAATTCAAAGATGCCAACATGCTTATCCACCTCGTTTTCAGATTTTAAGAAACTTATAGTCCTTTTATTTCCATAATTTCAGCAAGCTTTTAAAATTCAAGATGCTGTTTGGGGGAGTTAAAAAAATACCCATAGAGTGATTGGAACAAATCTTCCAATTTGGAAACCATTGGCATGGAAGATAAACTTTGCATTATAAGGTTTGTTCTATGCACCATACAATGGATCCCAATGAAATAAAGTGCATGTTGTGTCTTTAGCGAAGTAATAACTCTAGATCTAACCCCTTGAAATGTGGAAATGCCATTAGTGCGTAAACACACAAGGTGCTCAACATTTTGTTCATTAGTCAAACCACCAAAGGTCATTAGAGCAACCATGATTACAAATTTGATATTAGAAATAGTCCCACCCTCAAGTTGTTTAAGTGCAAACATAATAGGAATTCTTTTCCATCCTACCACCATGTAACAATGGATTGAAATTCAAGACCGCCCACAATAGTTATTTCATTTGCAAAAATGAACAAAAAAACTAAAGGCTAGGATAACCTCTTTAGTGGCATTTAATACCACATTGTGTAACAATTTTGCAATCTCCCATCTACCACAATCACTCCAACACTTGGATGGGTAGTTTGGCATTTTGAGGAATACTAACAAAGACTACATTTGCTCATATTTAGTCATAGGCTTGCCTTGTGAAAGTAGATGGAAAATGAGTGCAAATTGCACTAGTTTTTTTTCGTTCTACCATAACCCCTTTAACAACTTGCCGCAACACAAAATCTCTACCTCTTTGCGCATAGAGCTTTTCATTGATCACGTGTTGGTTTGATTTCAAGAAATATATATCCCCCATTGTCACACTAGTAGATGCAACAGTGGCCTTCTTGTGGCCAACTTGTTTCCATAAAGAATCCGATTTGGCTACCAAAAGCTTATCTCACTAGAAGAAATCTTGTCCAGTTTGACCATCATTTTGTAACTACAGTGCGATTGTTGTCCAAACCTATTGCATTTGTGATTATGATCTTTGTAATCCTATGCATCCATGTAGTTGCAAGTACATACCACTACATGTGTGACTAAATGACGGGTCCGACCAACAATTACTCGAATATGTAGTTGCATGATACAACTACAAAAAATTTAGGTCTAAATGTAAATGAAATTTTGACATTTTTTTGTTCGTTCTCTCTTGTTTGTCCACTTATGGATGATAATTGAGTAGCATGGTGATAAAAACTATAATTTTTTTATAATTATGGGCAATATAAGCGACCAACTATCTCAAATTAGCCTACATGGCAAATATGGCATTTCCATAAATTTTCAACATAAATAAAATTCTATTTCAATGCATTAATCTAAATTAACGATTTTGATTTTGGCTATATATCACCATAACATTGTTTTTTTCACCAATTTGGTTAAAACATTTGTTTATTTTTGTTTTTGTGGTATCTAGAGTTTTAACAAAAATTAGATTAGGTTTTTAATTATCAATTTATTAAATAGGCTAGGTAGTGTAATAAATAGGATAGGTACTAGTAGGTAGTAGGTAGGTAAGTTAAGCAAGAGGTCTTTTATGTTGTGGATATGTCATAATGTTTTTGTATTAATTGATTAATTAATTAGCTATGTTAAAAATTAATTTATTAAATGTAGGCTAGGTAATTAATTTATTAGGTAGGCTAAGTACATAATAATTAGTAAGTATGTAACCTAAGTAATATGTAATAAATAAGATAGGCACTAATAGGTAGTAGGTAGGTAGGTTATATGTTAAGTAAGAGGTATTTTATTTTGTGGATATGTCATAGTGTTTTTGTATTAATTGATTAATTGATAAGTTATGTTAAATAATTAATTTATTAGGTAGACTAGGTAGCATATAGTAAGTATGTAACCTAAGTAATAAGTAGGATAAGCACTAGTAGGTAGCAAGTAGGTAGGTTATAAATTAAACAATAGGTATTTTATTTTGTGGATACGTCGTAGTGTTTTTGTATTAATTGTTTGATTAATTAGCTATGTTAAACAAGTAATTTATTAAATGTAGGCTAAGTAATTAAATTATTAGGTAGGCTAGGTAGTAGATAATAAATATGTAGCCAAGGTAGTAGTAAGTAGGTTAAATTGTAAATATTTTATTTTGTGAATATATGATTTAAATTTTTTTTTAAAAATTAGGTAGGTTAGGTAATAGATAGTAGGTATGTAGCCTAGGTAATATTAATAAGTAGGATAGGTAGTAAATAGTAGGTAACTAAGTTAAGTAGTATGTATTTTATTGTGCAGATATGTCATAATCTTTTTATATTAATTAATTAATTAATAATATGGTAGATTAGCTTGTAGGTAGTAGGTAGTATGTAGGGTAGGTAGTGAATAGTTAAAGAAAATAGTAAATATTTTATTGTGTTGATATATGATAATGTTTTTGTATGGAACAAAAGATGTGATAATGTTGTAGTGTTGTAGTGATTCCTTTTAATTAGAATTTATCCCATATCCTTTGTTTACAACTTCAAACTTGTAAAATATATAAGTAGGTGAAAGAATGGATTAGATTCATGGAATGCATTAGAACATTGTGCATGTGCCATATGGGATGAGCCAATCAAAATGCTTGTCCCAAACAAAATAAATAGGATCCTACCTACCTACTTAGCTTATGCTAGGTAGCTTATTCTACCTTAGCTTAACCTAAAATAAGTTGCCTATTATAATTTAGCCTAAGATTATAATGAATTAATTATAATATTTAATAACTATAATTATAATATTTAATTATTTTAACATAATATTTTATTGTTGTAATTATACTACTTAATTACTATAATCAGAATAATTAATTATTTTAATTATAATATATCTTTTTTGAACAAAGGGAAAATTGCCATATGTTTTATGGCCACTAGAAGAAAAATGGGTTTTTTCAACTTGTCCAATACGACTATTTTCGTCCAAGGTGATTAGTTTTTGTTGCATGCAACTAAAACACTAGTTGCCTTAGAGAAAAATAGTTGCAAAAGTTGGTTACAAAACCCCATTTTTCTTCTAGTGATTAGCTCTTTAAATTACCATCTGGTTAAATTTTAACCACCCATCAATGGCACATTTGGTAGCATGCAATTATTCCAAATGTAGTTGCAAATTGGGGTTCCACATCATACGAAGGAGTATCCATGGAATGGATGATAAATTTTGACCTAGTCATAAGGTTTGCAACTACATTTTCAACTTCATGGCCATGTCATGTCTTTTGTGACTAATTATTTTATGGCACTTGTTTTAGGCAATTAGGCAATTTTTAGTTGCATGTGTCCATTACAACTACAAATGAGTCGCAAATCTAGTTGTTGATTTTCAAATTTCTTTTAATGTCTTCCCCATTAATGACATTACCAACCTTGCATTTGACTTGTTTGACTTTCCCCTTAATACCCACAATAGATTCTGCCCAAGGTAACTTAGTAGCCCATGAGTCTTGCAAATGGCGATTTAATTCATAAATTTTTTTCCTTTTCTTGCTACTGGTTAGGTTTGCAACTACTTCGGTTAGATCAACAAACATAACAAAAGGTTGAAGGTTTTGCATAAAACTTGCAACATTTGAAAGATCAATGGGGATTTGATCAGAGAAAAAAAAATTCTGTTTGAAGTTTTTGAAATTAGAGGGGGTGCCATGGCAATAAACACAAAACCTTGATGCTTGATTCCACAAGACAAACCTATACCCTACCTTGGGCATTGATTCAAACCAACCTTACCTTTAGACCATTGGATTTTCAAATGATTCTATAGTAAGCACAGGTCAATTTAGAAACACCAAACTTGTCACCCTTGGAATTTGTAGCAAGCATACACACCAAACCTAGACTTTGCAATCTACAATTTTGTAACAAGCATAGGTAAGAAGAAGTAGCAAACCTCTAGAGTCTGCAACAACTTACAAATGTAGGTTCAGTGAAATCAAAATATTTCAAGGCCTTGGAGCTTGGACAACAAGTATAGGTTCAAGGGAATTAGAAGATTTCAAGGCCGTAGAAAGCAAGTGTAGGTTCACAACTTAGACTCCTAACCTAGACATTGGAAATGGTAGCAAATGTAAATTCAAACTTCAAAGAAACACTAGGTGACAAGGGTGTTCATTACTTACCTAGTTTATAAAGTCACAAAATTTGCAATCTAGCAAGGCACCATTTTCATTATTTATACCTTGTTGTTTTAGAATCTAGAATCATAAGTCTAGCAAGATTCAACTTTCATAATGCTTTTTATTCTTTTGTACCCTTCATCATGCAAATGGTTTTTCATAAACACATCCCCACCATCTGAACGAACATTTGTATTAAAATCAAATAAACAACTACAAAACCTCCCTCTTGATGAATCTAAAGACATTAAACCACTTTCCATGTTTTAGTTTGTGTCAACAATGAAAACATATGGATAGACTTCTTTTTTTTGTAAATGATCAAACAATATCAACACTAATTATAAATAATTCCAATGTTGAAATTTATGATATAGCACTAGACACACATATTCAACCACAAAAAAATTTATTCATTATTCCAAACACCTTTGAAAAAAAGAATGATATCATTTTAAATAAAAAAATTATTATCTTGTTCAAAAACTAAATTCAAAACAACAAGCAATCTTTGGTGATTGCATATACCTTAAAAGGACACAATTTGATAAACTAATTCATTTGTTCTTGATAGGTGGAGCTGGGTGTAGTTCACTAGTCCTTGTTCACTAGACCAGTGAATTCACTATTTCTTCATTGGTCCCCGTTCACTACAACCAGTGAATTCATTCAAAATCCAATGAAATCATTTGGCATACAGGGACACCTTTTGTTGTAGTGGATGTGGTTGGAATTTATTGATATCTTGGAAAGACTAATACCTACAAATGTGATTTATTAGGCACTAAAAACTAATTGAAATTTGGACAATCATGTCATGATTATAATATTACATGGACTAATTCTGTGTTCATTGCCAGTTTTAATACTCCAATATGACCTTATAATATCTAACTAATATTATTTATTTTATTTGTTTTGTTTGTAGATGGATTTTTTCTTATGTTTTTAGAAAGCCCACCTTAAGGTAGCTATTGGTAAGCAATCTTTTGATTTTTTGTGTCCCTTTTGGGTAAAAAGATTGAAAACACATAATGTTTGTTGTTGTATTTACCATGTGGAACTAGAAGAATTGAGGGTGGGATTCAATTAAATGTGGAGAACCTCTAATTTGCATGCAAAAAATGCTTATAATTATTCTTGTGAGGAGGTTTGTTAAGCTATTGATGATTGCAGCTAGGGTTGCATTGTTTCCAATCTTACCTTTTCGGGCTTGACAACAATGTGGGAGTGTATTGTTTGTCCACGAGATGAATTTTCAGAGTGGCATAGAAGAGAGTGTGTCATGGGTGATTGTGATCTATGTGGAATAAACAATGTATCCATCTATCTTGTTGAGGAGAAAGGGTCTTCAAATGCCATGGTGAAATGGAAACATTTTTCTATGGAGCAAATTGTTACCAAAAGTGGGGAGGAAAATAAGAAATTGAAATTTGTTTATAAGTCTATTGTTTCTAGTGAATTGTTGGAATATTTGAAGCCCAAATTCCAATTCTTTGTGCATCACAACTTTGTTGCAAGATGGCAAGATATGATCAAATTTTATTTGGAAAATTTCCTAGATGATGTGGTGGTTTCTGTAGTTGATTTTGCAGAAAACTACAACTTTGAGATTTAGAACAAAGTGTAATCCATGCATTGGCATAGTTACTAAGTGACCATTTTGGTTCACATTTCTTGGATCAGGAACCTATGCCTTGATCCTGATGATGAAACTACGAAAACCCTCATGAGATATTACTTTTACATTTCTAATGACAAGAGCCATGATAGTTATTTTGTGCAACATTGTCTATTCTTGCACTAGGACAGTATGGTGACAAGTGAGTTTAAGCCAAATCAACATTGGATATGGTCTAATGGTTGTAATTTGCAATGCAAAAGTAAAGTACAAAGTGGTACTTTGTTAGTCAGTACCCTCATATTACTAGTGGGTGCATTTGTATGTGGAGTTTCTTTGGTTTTGGCCATAAAAAAGGTCCACACAATGGAGCTAGTGTAGTTTTAAAATGCTTCATTTGGCAAGCTCAATTGGATATGGAAGCTCCCAAGTTGCAAAATGCAAAGCAAGTTGTTTTTTTGTTGAAAGAGAAACTGAGTGGACGACTAGAAAGCTCATACTCAAGTGGGTTAAGGAGGTTTGTCAAACACATTTTCTTCCATGTAAAGCCTATTGATGTTGACAAGGTCACTCAATATACTTGTGATACCATCACTAGTAGAAAACCTCCCTTTTTTTAACCAAAAGTTTTCAATTACATGACATTTGCAACTATGTTTCAATTGGATTTTTTTAATTTTTAGATAAAATTATGAAAATTACCAATTAAGTTGATTCACTTACTATATTGGTATATAGTTGAAAGCATTTTCACTTACATGGTCATTTGCTGAATATTCCCAGCATCGACAATGTCTCCAAGTTGAACTTCCAATTATGTTAGTAAATAATTTGAAGCATGTTTCAATTAAGGGGTCATTTTTGAAATATTCTTGGCATCTAAAGTTTTTTAGTTGGGACATAATCAAGACATTGACTAGTGTTCAACTATTTTGGATGATAAAATGTACTAGAGGATGGATGAAATATAGTCTTGTTTGCAACTATCTCTTTCAACTAGGTTAAACAACTAATAGGTAATTTTAATTTCATACATATAATATTGTAGTATTTATGAAAACATTAAATTACATGTAAATTTTATTTGTATAAATGGTTTTTTTGTGCATATAAATGTTAAAATTTAATTTCAAAATGAAGTTTAAGAACATTTGAAAAATATGTTAGTATTAATATTTATGTTTAATACACATGTAATTTCTTATTTCTATTTCGATCATTACAACATATCAAATAATGATACATAATTAATAATATTGTGCAACTATAATGTTTATTCATTTTTATACACATGATATATTAATATTTGTTTAAAATGATGATAAAAATTCATTGAACATTAATGCATTCTATGTCATTGGCCCAAGTTTGAATGCATTCAATTGAATTTTCCTTCCAAACCCCTTTTTGCAATTTGTTTGAATTTTTAGCAACAATATGTACCCACCAAAATTTCAATAATATTGTTCACATTTTAGGTCTCAAAATTATGAAATCAACTTTTTAAAATCAAACGTGGTGAGGGCTTTCCAACAATACTAAGAACGGCCCTAAATTCCAATATAATTTTCAATCTTGGTTTTTCAAAAAATTCAATGACAAAACGGTTCAATAATCAATAGATTCCACATTGTAGCTCCAAACATTCTAAACCAAGTTGTTGCACCCCTATTCATTGAGAACTTTTTGATGTTAAGTTCCATAGCATAATCTAAGACATGGTGGTTTGGGAGATATTATTATGACAAAACAAAACAAACTACCTTCCTTCATGGATAAATAAGATAACATGTACTGTTGGCCCCAAGTGTGAACACACTCAACTCATTTTCCCTTTTAAACCCAATTTGTTATAATTTGTTTGATTTTTCAACAACAAAATTCATTAAAAATTCAATATCTTCCACACCTTAAGTATGAAAATTATGAAATAAATTCCATTACATCTAATTCAACGATTATTTTCCAACAACACCAAGTACACTTTTGGATTCCAATAAAAAATTTATTTATGATTTTATTAATGTTTATTAAGAAAATGGTTCATTAATCAATAACCTTTGCATTATAGCTCCAAAAAATTTCAACCCAAGTCAGTGCACCCCTATTCATTGTTAGGTTTTCAAAGATATCAATAGCATTATATGAAGTAATTTGGTTTGGGAAATTTCAAAATGATAGAATAAAACAAAAAAAACTATCTACTTTCATTAATAGATTAAATCATGTGTAAATTATTTTTGTATAAAATGAATGGTTATGTATGATGCAAATATTTTTTGTGCACACAAATAATAAAATTTTATTGAAAAATTTAAGGAAATTTTGAAATATAAATTTGTAATAATGTGCCTGTTGAATACACCTAATTATTATTTATATGTAAATTGGATTTTAGTTTACAACATATCAAATAATGATACATGATTAATATTTTTTGTGGAACTCTATTGTTTATTAATCTTTATAGACATGATATCCAATATTTTCTTTAAATTGCAACAAAAAATCATTAAACATTAAACTAAATGTAAATCTATTTGTGCAAATGAATGTTTATGTATGATTCAAATTTTTTTTGTGCATCTAAATATTAAAATATAATTTAAAAATAAAATTAAAGAAATTCTGAAATATGATTTTGTAATAATGTAAGTTCAATATATGTAATTTATTATTTCTTTGTAAATCAAATGTTAATTTACAACAAATCAAGTAATGATACATAATTCATAATTTTGTGGAAGTTTAATGTTTATTCATTTTTATATGTATGATGTCAATATATTCCTAAAATTATCACAAAAATTCATTAATTATTGACATATAAATTCTTTTTGTATACATGAATGATAACGTGAATGATGAATTTTTTTGTGCATATAAATATTACACTTCAATTTGAGAATAAATTATAAAGAAATTCTGAAATATAAGTCAACTTAATAATGTGTATGTTCAATACATGCATCATTTATAATTTCTATGTAAATTAAATTTTAGTTTACAACATATCAAGTAAAGATATTTGACGAATATTTTTGTGGAATATGTTGAATACATGTGTAATTTATTATTTCCATGTCAATTTTGATTTACAACATATCAAATAAGGATATTTAAGTAATAGTGTTTTTGAATATGTTCAAGACATGTGTAATTTATTAGTTCCAAGTAGATTCAATTTTAGTTTACAACATATCATGTAATAATACATAATTGATATTTTTTAAAATTTTAATTTTAATTTTTGCTATTAGTTCCAATAATAATTTCATTTATTAAAATTCCTTATTTATTTAATTTTTATAATAATAGTAAATATATTTAATAGGTTATCATATAATCTCAGAAATTATTGTTATTTAACACTACTATATTATAAAAAATTATATTTTTCATTTAATATTTATTACAGTAGGTCATTTAATAATTCCAACAAGTTAGATAAAAATACGAATAAAAATAGTTAAATAACTAGCCTAAACTAACTATTAGCTACAATATTATTATTAATGTTGTTGTTGTAATTGTAATCAATTATTAATTATCAGAACATTATAATAATTAATGTAATTAAAATATCATCAAAAATTTATTATTTAATATTTATATTTGAGTTAATTCTTTGTTTTATGAAATGTTAATAAGAATTTATAATGAATTTCGAATTAAAAATAGAATTCAGTGATAATTAATTATTTAGTAGATAAATATATTTAATTGTTGATTTAAAAAAAACTAATCACCATATTATTTAACAAATGATGATAATATGTTTAATTGTTTAGTTATATAACTATATAGTTAAAAAAGTTGATGGATAATTATTATAAATAATTAAGGTGAATAACTAGACTTAGGCTAAGTAGATTATTAGTTTAGGTGTAGGCCAACTAAGTTTAAACTAATTTGTACAACAAGATTACAACTATTTGAGTTGCAATTAAGTTGCAATTGGGTTATAATTAGGGTAGACAACAAATGGTACTCTATCGCCAAACAGTTTCAAGTTTTCCCTAATTTCAACACCTAATTGAACATTTTTTATGTCATTGGAAGTGCAAAACAAGGAACTACAAATGTTTTTTGAACCTCAAAAACAAAGGAACAAAGTAGATAACGCAACAAGAGAAGAGTGATATTTTGTTTCAAATTTTGTTTCTAGACCCCCTTTACTTCCAACAACTATATCTTACTCATTTTTCACTAATTTTGAACAATTTCAAAGGCTACAAATGCGCTACCTCAAAATCTATAAAACTTGTTCAAAGAGGGAAAAAAAAAAGAAAAGTTGAAGAACCTAAGCTTCAAAATCATACTGAAAATTTATGAAAAAATTCAAAGCACAACCCCCTTCACTTTGAAAGGGCATATCTTGTTCATTTTCCATTAGATTGTTGCGTTTTTTTACAAATTTAGATACGCCAAATGGAAGATTACAAAATTGTTTTAAGTTTCAAAAGGAACAAAGCATGGACAAGAGAGTTATAATGATCCAATATTGTTAAGTGTTCCGTGATAGGTGTGTTTACCCTAGGTCACAACTAAAATCTTTATCCCGTATTGTTTGATTTCCATTCCATGAATCAAAATTATATAAAGAAGTGCATTAGGATTGTTGAAGAACACAATAAACATGAAAATTTAATAGCCATTAGGGATGAGCTAATCAAAAAGGTTCAACCCTAAAGTCTAAACCAAATGAAATAAGATTTCATTTATTAATTGCCATGTGGTTTAGGTCTAGGCCTAACATAAGTGCCTAGATGTAGCCCTAACTTAAATTTAAATTAAATGGCTTATGTTTAGGTTTAACCTATGTGCTTAGGTTTAGACCTGACCTATGCTTAGGCACCATGTGGCCTAAACTATTGATGTGGATGTGCCACATGTCATTTAATTATTTGTTGACCCCAAAATTTGTGAGCATGCCATGTGTCATTTAACTATTCGTTGACCCCACATTTTATTCAAGTCCAACGTGTCAACATTGTGAATGTGCCACATGTCACCAAACCATTGGCTAAATGTTTGATTTACATAGTTGTAACATAATCAAAATGTTCAACTTACATGGTTGCAACCTAGTTGAAATTGTAATTATATTTTTGGCTAATGTCATGCTTAATCAGTGGATGAAGCTCATCCATTAGTCAAATGTAATTGACAACATCCCTTGATTATATTGGTAGAACAATTTTTAACTAAATTGGTAAGTAGTGGCACATGGTGGTTATTGTTGTGGTGTTGATATGTGGCATACACTTTCAACTGTGAGTTCATTCTTGACTTGTATTTTTCAAAATTATTGGTTAGTAGTTACAAAAAATAAAATGCAACTATATGTGTAGTTTTTGACCTTGTTTGTAAATGAATAGTAGTTGAAAATGTAGTTGCAAAAGGGGGGGTTTTCTACTAGTGCATTCAAGGTACTAAGGATCTACACTCAATAAGATTAGTGGGTGTTATGGATGTGAAGAAGTTGATGAAGAATAACCATCTTGTTTCTATTGTTTTTGTGTGGGTGGAAATTTTTTGGCTTGTGATAATATACTTTAGACTGAAGATTGGGAGGTGGAGATGTTGATTCCTAGCAATACTACATTTGTATGTGAAGCAATGTTGGTTATATTTGATGAAGATACATGGGATCAGTATGGAATGAATAGTGATTACCTTGCCTCCTACTTTGCATTGGGGGACAATTTGCAATGAATGCTGAAGGGGTCGATTTTTACATCCTAATATGTACCAAAACAATGTACATTTTGCAGAAACCCTACAAGTGTGCATGAGGGCAACAATTTAATGCATGTGACATAGTAATTGTTGGTAGGTATTATTAGAAGTGGGGACAATCAGAACACTCTTATGTGTTTTTGAAAAAATCCCAAGTTGCTATTTTGGACATTTGTAATGTTAGAGCCATTAAGTTCCCAATGGTGCCTACAAGCTATAAGGTTTAAGGTAATGACCCTATGTATAGGCTTTCGCAACATGTAGAAGATGGAATTAGAGAGGCCATAACTACCTTGGACTAATTTGATTTGATAAATGATGTCAAACCCTTTGAACCTACAACTTTGCAATTGGTAGAATTGATATTCAAGATTTTGATGTTGTAATTTGACAATTTGTTTTACAACATTCAAATGTTTACTAACTTGCACCAGATCATGTCATTTTGTTCAGCTTGCACCCAAGTTTCAATAAGTGTTTTTGTTTTTTCTTGGATCCCATCAATATTCAAATTGTGGTGGGTGCTCGTATACATGTTTTTCAATCAAGCGATAGATTAAGTAGTCAAGACTTTATTTTTAAGGTAAGTAAGTTTTTCTTTCAAGGAGGTTCAGATTATGTGAATATTTTGTGACTAGTCTTTAAATGGGCCATTCCATCAATTGACTGTGCTTGTGATTGTTTTGTAGAGTCACATGAACAACCTTGATTATAGCCCCCATCTACTTATACAATGTAAAGCATGCCACTCAACTAAATTATGTATTTGATTAAATACTTTTTATTTATCTACTTTTCATTGTTATATTTCCTCATGGTTTTGAACACCATACTTGATTTTGTTGACCTCCAATTATAGTGCTTGTATGAATGTAAAGAATGAACATGTGATGTTGCTTGTTTGTTGGCATGGGAAGCAAAAACCTATTTGGAGGGGCATACATATTCATGTGGGTGCTAGCCAAGTTCCACTAACCTTCTTATGTGTACACACTACAATTTGAACCTTTACCTCCCGATTGTGCATGCACTTTTCCCAGATAAACATGTTTTCCCATGCTTTTAATGAATAAGCTTGATGTTATGAGTAGTGTTTAAAGATGGTAATGGCTATGATGTTTAAGATGAATAGTGGTTTTAATGTTCTCAGCGAAGAAAGTTGTTATTATTAAACTTTCTTCTTCATCTTGTTTTTGCATCCAAATTCTTACATTTCTTTACTAGGATCCAATATCTTGAGTTTAATTTGATAGTTCATTTATATCTACATTTAATGCATGTGTTTTTTTGTTGGAGATTGAAGTATGCATATTATTGTAAATTTTTTTTCCTAACATTCAAATGACATATAGATGTTTTTGATGAAAGGGAAAGGGAGATATGCAAAAAATGTTGTATAGGTATTGCATGAATTGATGTCAAAATATTATGTGTTGGAGGTTTAAGGATTAGATTTGGCATACACTAAAGTGATTATGATGTAATCAAGGAATTAGTGTTGAACCTTTTCCAATTGGGCAAAGTGGTGAAGTTGGTTGTGCCACTGATGTTATTGGGGTCCAACCACATTATTAGGAGCCACATATGCCCCCTTAGACCACTACTTTATTCTTAGAATTAAATTATTTTTAATACATCTTTCAAAAAAACATTAATTTTTTTTAATACTATTATGTTAAGGTGTATATTAAAAAAATCACAAAATATGTTATTAAAAAATATTTTGAAATTGTGTTTTTAGTGTCAAAATTGCTTTTAAACTGCTTTTATGCAATTTTTAAGCATTGGTTACAAGAGGTTAAAATTCCTTATATGTATCATTCATTAAATCAATTCCAAATTTTTATGATATGCATATAATGTATTCACAATAACATTTTATAAAAAAAATTTAATTTATTATTATTATTATTATTTATAATCCATAGTTCTAAAAATTAAGCAGTGGTTACGATTGCTTTTGATACATGTTAGTATGACTACACCCATTGATTAACGTTGCAATAATGTATCAAGTATTATATATTCCCCATATTCTTTATGTTCCTATAGGATCACCATTGCGCAATCCATCTACATGGTTCAAGGATTTCCTTTTGCATTAGCTTGTACATATATTACCCGTGGGCACAAAGATGTCTACACTTTTTGCATATCTAAATTTTTTAAAATTATTGCTTGGTGGTTGGATACGGGATATTGGTATTCATGAGCTTTGGAAAATTGTGAATTACAAAATTACATTAAAGATGCTACCTAATACAAGGTAAGTTTGTTTCATGTGACTACATGGTATTCATGGCAATTTCTAGAGTCTATGGTGAAATTGGTGAATTCACAACTACATACTATGCATAATTTGTAGCACAAATGGTGAAGGACAAGAAAAGTCACACATGTGATTCATTTGAAATAATTTTTTTGGAATGCAAATTTGAATTGTTCTCATTATTGAGCTTGGTGGTTGTGACAAAATGGTATTCATGGGATTTTCCAACTTGATAGTGCTATTGGTGAATTCTCACTACAAAGTTATGTTACAAGGATAGGAGGAGTCTCACTAATGACTAGTCCAATATGGTCCATCGTAGTCTAAGATATTCCAATATGTCCAATATGTCAAATATAGACCGATATACTCCAATATAGTCCAACATATTCCAATATGTTTGATATAGTCCAACATGTCTAATATAACTCTTGAAAATAGTGTTACATGCATCATTCATGGTTAACTAACCTTATTCATGGGTTTTATATTCACGCTTCTAAACAGTCGCTTGTGCAATATCATGTGCAAATTTGTTAAGCTCACATGAAGACACATCTTCCTTGATCCTATGTTGTGGTTGGAATGGTAGAACTTAGAATACATATTTCATTGATTATGTTGTTCTCCATGGTC
>Ga0209611_10003044_pt1 | contig 29322 bp, 19 predicted proteins | sample S1TSphgellanicum_3_FD_187693 | JGI IMG/M metagenome (GOLD analysis project Ga0209611, IMG submission 187693) | Host-associated microbial communities from peat moss isolated from Minnesota, USA - S1T2_Fc - Sphagnum magellanicum MG (SPAdes) (version 2) | ecosystem: Host-associated > Plants > Peat...
GTTGGCTTCCCCTGAGTCCGGGCCGTGATGAATCAAGTGAGTCCAAGGTAGCTCGCGGGTTGTCCCAACACCAAAAGGTTGCATAATGAATTCTAACCAACTTATTGGTTGGATTTGGATGCAGGACCATATAATTGAGTAAGCTTGGCCCTCTTCCTAGTTTATCCCAGAGCTTTCAGCACGCCCCTCTCACCCCCTTTAGTGCTGGAAGCTAGGAGCATGCCCCGAGTCCCAGAAATTCTGCAATTTGAGTGACCTAGCCCCAATTTGAGGCTAACTTGGGACTTGGGAGCACGTCAGTTGATGTTCACAAACATGTCATCTCCTTCTTACATTTTGATGGTGAAGAATCTCCTTTGAAGGAATAACTTATTACTAATGGTCTTAGCTTCATGCACACCACAAAGAGCCTCCCACGCACTTCTCACAGTGTCACAATATTGAATGTGTGCAAGTTGGGCATTTGTGAGATGTTCACAAAGCAATGCAAAAGCCTTGGTCTCTTTCTCGTTGTAATCGGCCCTTGCAACTTCTTCACTTGGCAAAATGGCATTCCCGTCGAAAAATTTCCAAAGCCCATGTTTAGAAAGCATCATGTGCATTTTGAACTTCCAAAGGTGAAAGTTGTCACCATCAATTTTCTCCATGACTTTCAAAGACTCCATTTGAAAAGAAGACATTTTGAATATAAATGTTACAACAAACACTCTTATCAAAAGATTGAAAGCTTTGGAAGAGATCTTTGACCCCTCACGTAAACTTGAAAGGAAAAAACTTCTATCACTTGCAAGTCTTTTATTACACAAGTTTGAGATTTTAGTTGAAACTTGCAACAATGCAAAAAACTCTCTTTGACACACTTGAAACTTCACACTTTCAACAACTCAAAGAGCTTTCTTCCACACCTCAAACTTTCAATGAATCGAAAAACTCTCTTCCACACACTTTCACCTTGAAACTTGATACTTTCAAAAAACTTGAAGAAATATTTTCCACACCTCCCACTCATTTAGAAATGGACTTCTACTCTCTTTGCAACCTTGCAAACTAAAAACCTTCCCTCAAAAGGATTTTGCCTTTTTATGTTATACAAGCTAAACCCTTGATTATTTCTTGTTTTAACACAATGTCTTTTTTCTTGCTTGGTGTGGGCCCATAACTTATTGGAAACAACTTGAAAACAAGCAAGAAATGAAACATTCAAGGTTCATGAAATGTAACAATCGTATTAACTAACAAGAAATCACAAGGGTTATATGCTTCAAATGCTACAATCACAAAATTATGGCTTGCAACTACTAACAAGGCTTGAAGGTTCTACATGCATTCAAAACCATGAAAGGAGATAATGAAAGACAATTCAAAACCACTCCATCATATACTATCTCCTAACCCTAAAGTAGTCGCCACTTAACCCTAACCTAGCCGCCACTTTAACCTAGCCACCACCAAACCCTAACCTTAGCCGCTGCTAAGCCCTAAATAGTCTCCACTTTTAAACCCTAACCTACTACTACAAGGATGTGAATACTATTCACCTTTTGATGAATGTTTAACACATTCATCAACATTCGAAATTAAAATCGAATAGTATTTCCAACAAAATCCACATCACATTGAATAACATCCATGGCATGAAAAGACCTGGGCACAACAACACAAGAGAATGTTTGAAACTTACAAATGCCTTCTCAATATTTTTACTATCAACCCAATATTCTTTCAACTTTTCCCATGCCCATTCGTCATAGTACGTAGGAGGCCCACACTATGGGTTTTTAACCCACCACTGCTTTAGCCTGGCACATTTTTGCTCATGAAGGATGCCAATGTTTTTTAAAGTGCACGGAGGGTGAGTGGAGGGCCATCCCACTCAAACTCTTTATTAAGCTCCTCCCTTATTTTCTTCAAATCCACATGTTAATGCGCATTTATATATATTATCGAGTAGTCCAAATATCTATTACTTAACGTGCAAATCATGTCATCCCACACATTTTCCCCCTTAGATGCACCTATTATAACACCACCCTATTTTGTTGTAACAATTACAAGCTATAAGCCCTTGTTTCTTCTCAAGTCCTGTTTTTCCTCACGAGATCTCTAGGCCTTTTTTTCTGCCCTTCGAATCTCATTCTCCTTATGTTTTTTGCTCCTTTCTTTGGAGCTTGGGGAGTGTGTATAATGATTATGCGATACTATCATGAACCTAGGTAGTATTTGGAAACCACCATTGTCACAATGCCCCTTCATGTAGAAGACTCATGCCTTTTCTTACCCTATAGGCATAAAGTTTTCTTACCTTAAAGTTTAGACAAAAACATGAAAAAAAAATCCTTCAAGAGCCATAAGGCATATCCACTTTCTTGTTTTTGCATTCTTGCCTACATTGGAGACCAAATAGCACGTATAGCATCCTCAACTCCTTACACCTATAATCATAATATATATTCGGCTTTGGCATGCTTGCCCTACAAAAGCTAAATAACGTATAGAATAAATTTGTAGGACTTCTATAGAATCTCTTGTTTGTAATTATACATTTGAAAGGAAACATACATGGGGGCTGGAATGTAGGTGTTGATTTTTATTATCTTGAATTGTGCTAATAACTTCCCGCAACTCAGCTCCCCCTTTCGTCAATGAAGACCCCCCATACGATGAAAATGACTTGAACTTTGAAGGTGTGTACATGTTCATGTCTTTGTCACCAAATGGAATACTTGAACATGATGCATGGGCGTGTTTTATCTTGCAAAAACTTTATAAGCTTGATTATGAGTTTTTACTTGTGTACAAATGTTATCAGATTCGAAACACAACCTAGGGTACGAAAAGGTTACATGGTTGATGAGACACAAGTATGAGCGTAATTTTGTTCACTAAAACTCGAGCAAAACAAAATTGATGATTTAAAGGCATAAATAACTACATGAAGACGATTACAACTTAGAAGACAAAGATGACCACAACACACAAACAAAGGAGACTCCTGAACCTTCTACATGTGTCACGAGCTAGTAGTCCCAACATTCAAAATATGCACGCTTATAGGGTGTTTGTCTACCAATGGACATTCCCTTACACATGACCTTTAACATCTACATATGAATGAATAATTGGGGAGATCTCGGGGTGATGATGGCCATACCTCATGGCTAACAAAATTACTCAACCTTTTTTTTAATCCCAATCAAGAAACTTGGAACCTTCCGCGAAGATTCAATCACCAAGCATGCATGTATAGGATGTTGTAGACTACATGTAGTGAATCCTAAGGTTGAAGGTATATCAGAGCTTAAATGCAAAGATTGGGCTATCATTTGTTTGCGCCATCATATAAATTACACCTACCTCAACTTTTTTCATATTAGATAAAAGATTTCATAGCTTATTTATACATATTTTGGTGTTTGGTGTTGGAAAAGGGCTATCTTGAAAACCTTTTGCAACCAGAACACTTATCATGAGCCTACTAGGTTGTGTGCAAAGTAATTGAAAATGTTAGAAGGTTTGGAAGATGGTTGGAAAGTTCTTGCATTTGAGACGTGTTCTTCCACTACCTCCGAATCCTTTGATGCATTCACTGAAAGGTGCATACACACTCTTGACATAGGAATTAGTTCATTGGTATAGTTTGAATTAATTTACTCACTTGAAAGATGTATCATTTACATGTGTGATGTGAAACCCAAGTGCTATTCTAACTAAAGTTTGTAATTCCTATTTGCTTTTGGTTTGTTCAATAAGATGAATAATATTTTGTGTTGATGAAGATAAAAGGAATTTACTCAAATAATTTGTGTTTGGTATTTGGTCAGTTTTTGTTACCTGTTTGAAGCCATTCCTATCTCTAATTAATACCCATTGAATTAAAACCACTAAGATTTATAGTCAAAGCTACACTTATGGATTAAGATAACAAACCAAAAAAACTTATTAATTAAACAAATTCAAAGACAATATAACCCTTTGTAGAGGAAAAAAGGCAAACACAACAACATAGTTCTGAAATGAATAGTGGTAGAAAATACTTGACCTCTTTTTGAAATTACTACATTTAGTGATACATCAAATTCCAAATACAAATCGGATTCATGTTTAAGTAAGTCACTTTATAGATTAAAAACAAAACCTTATTCAAGTGGTTAATTGCATGTACCCATAATCGAACATCAGATGATGACATTCAGCTTTAAATGCAACAACTCTTAATCAACCTAGTCAAGGTCAACAACTTCTAAAATAGAATAACTATTTAGAATTCTTCCAACACAAGTCTAAAAATGATGTACATTGAAACCTTTGTACCAAGGATGCATAAGCTCCATAGACCCACATTTGATGAGATGGTGGAGGTTGGCTACAATGTTTTAGATCTTGTAATTGGAAACAAAGGAACTCCAACTTGTGCCTATACTTTTGCTCCCATTGACCAGCACCATGGGTATGATTGGTGCATACCTACAAATTACAAGTATTCAAATAATCAAATGCTATAAACAAGAGGTGCATGTGACTAAGTTTAGAAGACTAATCCATGTGCAAAAGAAGTATGTAGGCAAGAATTACAAACCAAGTGGGTTCAAAAGATTGACCATCCTCTTTCAAATAATCAAGTAGAACATCATTAGCCTACACAAATAAGGCTTGAGTAATAGGTGCCAAAATGTATTAAACATTTGGATGGGAGTCCTCAAGAGGATTATTTTGGTAAGTTAAAAAGTTCCAAGGAAAATCAACAAAACATTACTAGAGATGTTGACTTGATGAAGTTGAATGGTTGTAAATGTGTGCTCCACACATCCTTGGGCATATTCATTATAGTCACGATTAACCACCATTAGTACAAAACATGTCCTTAATCCACTGAACATTCCATTCAAGTTCCACTCAAATTGCACCAATTCCATTGGAGTGGATTATTGGAGATTTTTTATGGAAATGCTAGTGAAGTAGAATGCATAGGAAAGACCCCACTAAGATTCCACCATGCACCAACTCGTTCCACTGAACTCCACTCTTGTCCACTTGGGACACCAAATATTCATTATTTATACCAAAATTAATTTTATAAAATTATATGTGGTGGAATCTAGTGGAGTTTGGTGGAATGGAACTTATCCCATTCCACCATATATTAACTATAGTGAAACCTAGTGGATTGGATTGATGGGATAATTGGCCCAATGGAATTGTTGGTCTAGTGGATTAGCTTAATGGAATTTTTGGCATAGTGGTATTGTTGGTCTAGTGGATTGGCTTGGTGGAATTGTTGGCATACTGGATTTATTGATTTAGTGGATTAACTTGATGGAACCGTTGACTTTATATCATAATTATTGGTCTAGTAGAACTTTTGGTCTAATGCATTGGTCCATTATGTTGAACTTCAATAATTCATGAAGGTTAAGTGATGCATTAACGATGGATGGTCAATGTCCTTAAGGATTAGGTGCATTCCATGAGTGGTTACACTTCGAGGTGGACACATATGGAAGCTTATATACATGGTGTAAACATGACTGTGTGTGATATAATGGTATTCCAATGTGTTTCAATGTGGCTGGTTTAGTATGGGTTTTAATTTGGGGATTGGGAAAACATGTTCTTTTTGCCACATATCCTAATTGCCACATTTTGCATGTACATGTCAAACCAAATTACCTCCAACAAATATGAATCTTATTCATTATCAATGGTTTGTTCATGAGTGTACTTGCCTTGACTTTCAAGTGCATATGTCTTGGAACACATGCATTCAACACTTGCTTACACAACTATAATATTGTGGGTTGCATACATTTGTGCTTTATGAAAATCATACTTGAAAATCACATGAGAATTGAAACATGACCAAAATTAAACCTAAAAAAAATGGAAACAATGTTGTATTTGTTCATTCTAACATAAATTTTTGAATTGCTAACAAAAGTAATCATTTCATGCCATACTTTCTTCTTATTGCCATCATTTACATACATGTCAAATAAGCTACATCCAATAAAAAAATTGGCAAATCCCATCCATTTTCAAAGCTTAAATTTTTTTTTCATAAACATACATGTTTCTTGAATGACCTTCCACTATAATATTTATGTTAACCATGCATTCAACACCCCATGGCAACAAGCAAGTTGGATTGCATACATTTGCATGTGGTTGAAATCATACTTGGAAACTTCATCACACCCATGACAATAAGAAAGTTGGGTTGCATCCATTTGTATGTGCTGCAAATCAAATTTGGAAACTAAATCAACACCGCATTGGTAGCAAGAAAGTTGGACTACATCCACTTATTTGTGGTGCAAATTTCAAACTTGAAAATTGTACCAACACCCCATGGCAACAAGAAAATTGGGCTGCATCCATTTGTATGTGGTGCAAATCAAACCTAAAAATTACATTAGAGCTCGAGGGATTAGCAAACTTTGACAACTATTGGAAAGAAAATTAGATTTGAAAAGAAAGTAAAACATTTGAAAGGTATTGACCAAAGTTCAAAAGGAAAAGACTATGATGGAAAAAGCTTCAAAAAACAAGTGGAATAATAGAAAAGAAAGCTTCAATGGAACACCAAAACCGAGCTCTATGGGTTGTTGTCAAAAGGAGGGGCATAAACTTGGGGTCCAAAAGTTTTGGAGGGAAAAAAATTTTGAATTCGTCTACTAGACGTATATAAAACTTTGCATGTACTAGTGTCTAATATACTAAATATCTTATATACCTAAAATACTAATATACTTGAAATAACATGGGTATAATATAAATATTACACATTGGTAACTATACTTATTAAAAAATATTAAGTATGTATTGTTAATTTCAAGTATACTATTTTAAGCACACTTGAAGTATATTAAGTATGTTTCATGTATATAGGTGAAATAATATGTATTAACATGCCTAAAATGATATACGTATTATACAAAATTTAAACTCAAATTTTCCCTCCAAAACTTCTTCTCAACTTTGTGCCTCCTTTTGGCAACCCCCCATAGTGACAAGCTTTGGTGTTCCATTGAAGCTCTCTTTTCCATTCTTCATAGTCTTTTCTTGAAGTTTTTGCACTTGTTTTTTGAAGCTTTTTCCATCATAGCCTTTGCCTTTTGAACTTTAGTCAATACCTTTCAAATGTTTTACTTTCTTTTCAAATCTAATTTTTTTTCCAAGAATTGTCAAAGTTTACTAATCTCTTGAGCTCTAATGTAATTTTTAGGTCTAATTTGCACCACATACAAATGGATGCACCCCAATTTTCTTGCTACCATGGGGTGTTGGAACAATTTTCAGGTTTGAAATTTGCACCACATACAAGTGGGTGCAACCCAATTTTCTTGTTGCCACAGGGTGTTGACACAATTTTCAAGTTTTATTTACATCACATACAAATGGATGCAACCCAACTTTCTTGTTGCACGTGGGGTGTTGATGTAGTTTCCAAGTTTGATTTACATCACATACAAATGGATGCAACCCAACTTTCTTATTGCCATGGGTGTGATAAAATTTCTAGGTATGATTTCAACCACATGCAAATGTATGCAATCCAATTTGCTTGTTGCCATGGGGTGTTGAATGCATGGTTAGCATAAATATTATAGTTATGCAACCCACATTGTTGTTATTATGGAAGTAGGTGTTGAATGCATGTGTTCCACCTTGAAGTGCAACCACTCATGGAGCACGCTTAATTTTCACGGACATTGGACATTATTAACGCATCATTTAACTTTCATGAACTATTGAAATTCAACATAATGGACCAATGACTTAACCCAAAAGTTCCATTAGATGAACAATTATGATATAAGGCCAATGGTTCCACCAAGCTAATCCACTAAATCAATAATTCCATTATGCCAACAATTCCACCAAACCAATCCACTAGACCAATCTAGTGGGGTTTCACTACAATCAATGTATGTTGGAATGGGATAATTGAGTCCCATTCTATTGAAACTAGATTTGGGTGAAAGTGTCTAATGGTGTAGAACAAGAAATGAAACATACAATTTTAAGTGTAATATTCTTTTGAGGTAGTTGCACAACAATTTTTCACATGGGCCAATTGTATATTCAAATCCATGGTTTAAACATTTCACATAAAAAGTTTTTAAAATAACCTAAATCGATAGATAATTCCGATAAAAAATATTCACACCACTAAGAATTCATTACATGTCCCATAATGAAGTGAAATTATGGTGGAAGTGATCCATCAATAATCATGGCCCAATGGTTTCAAATATCCATCCCACCGAGAATCCATTATGTTGCATGGTGGAGTGGAATTGTAGTGGATCTATGGTGGAAGTGGTTCAATAATAGCCACGGTTCAATGTATTTAGTGAAGGTGCAGTGGTTTTGGTGAAGTCCAGTCCACTCATTTCAATTTAGGTGGAAGTGCGAATGGAAAGGGGACATGTTCTATAATAGTGCACTTGTTTTTTATTGATGCCATTTACTGTATGCACCTCATTTCTGGAAAATGTGGATGAAATCCCCCAGCGTAATGGAAAAGGGATTGTTCTATAATATGCACTTGCTTTTTATTGATGCCATTTACTATATGCACCTCACTACTAGAAAATATGGATGAAATCCCCCAGCTTCCTCTAGTTACAAAGTTCCTTGAAAAGAAAGAAGGTAGCCCCTTCCACACATCTAAGTTAGTTTTGAACCATTGCCACTAGTTGGGTAGTCATCAACTTGAAGTAAGGATGTGAGATTATTTGAAAATATATTGTAAAGACTATATGTTACAAAAATTATATATTGCAAAGACCTATCATTATTGGGGATTTTCATTATTGGGACTTTTAAAAAAAAATCTTATACAAACATTACAGCCAAAAACATTTTATCATGTATATGCTAGCAAAATGCCTCCACATAATGTGCAACAACTATTGGTAGCCCTTTCTTTATCTCAATTTTAGAAGATTGAGAACAATTGCATGCCTTTACCTAAGGGACTGGACTTTTCTAGATGCAAAGTTGAAGGTTTTGTTATAATATGTGAAAAGGAGATAAATTATAATCAATACACTTAAATGCACGGAAAATTTTCAATTGCCTAATTATCCTTGATTTGAAACCTTTTACTTTTATGCAAAATCCTTGACATGGAGAAACCACCTCAGCTCTTTTTATACAATTTGAAGGAATGTATTGACTTATAGAGGAAATGGACAATGAATCAATGTACAAGAGCTCTTGGCAATTGGATGCCATTACATATATGTTCATGGGCATGAAGTGTATAAGCATTTGTGCAAGGCAAAATTGCTTGTGCCTTAGCCACCTTCTTTGGTAAAGGCAACCTATCAGCTTCAAGCTCCTTCCAATCATGAACATCATGGCAATTACAATATGTTATTTTGCACATCCAACTAATCCAAAAGCACTTTCAACATGCAATGATCCATCTTACACTTCTCATGTAAAGTTGATATTTTCAGAGCAATTATCCTTGTAACATTGCACATCATGTCCTTCATGTGTTTTTCCATCATACATGTGGAAAAGTGCAAATGAGCAACAAAACTTCAATTGGAATGTCAAGGGTTTGAAAGCAAATCCAAGTTCCACATCCATATTGAATATTTTTTAATTTATTTGCTACATGAGAAGCAATTAATTGTGCTACATGAAAATATTCATAGAATAAATCTTTAACTTTATCCAAAACAATATTATGTGAATTGCAACCCCCATTAAAACAAAAGCAAAATAAAATCTTGAAAAACTAAAAGGAGCACAATTTCATGCCATGAACAAGTCCTCATCCCAAGCTGCATGGGTTCCTTTTATCCATGCAATAAACATTGGCTTTGGCCAAGTCAGGCATTGGCACCTTGGCACTTCATTGTTGCTATAGAACAATGTCTATAGCTTTACTACCTCCAACAAAGTTTGGATGTGATGTGTTGATATAGTCCATCTGCCAAGAATAGACCCATTCACACCATGTCAAACTACCATTTTGGAAGTAGATAGGATAGATGATGGGCAATAATGACCAACTCCAATTCAAATAATCTTGAAAATTACCATCTATAATTTCATACTAAGGATGTCGATGTTGGATTGTTTTAGAATTCTAAAATGCTAGGGCCACATTTGACAATATTTGAGGATATGACAAAGTGATTAGGGCATTTTACCATTATAGCATCTCAAATTTGTTTCTCAAGTGGTGCTAGCACGGCAGTGGTGTAGTGAGTCATTAAGGGTTAGACATACATTACCTCCATTTCAATGAGATGGTTATTCATAGTTTTTGTGCGAGCCAAACCCTATAGTAAGAAACTTGCCACCACTTCCTCAATGCGCCTCTGCAAATGTGGAAAGCATTCTAGCTCATGTGTTTCACACTTATGTGATATCTGCAAAATGAAGCATCACCTAACTTATGGGGATTGCCTGATTTAAATTGATTTTTCTTCTGATATCTATCATGTATGTGAGTGTAGAATCATTACCTATGAATAAAATCCAAGAGTTGTAGATGAGGACATGGTTCCACACCAAACATTTCAAGGAAAAATTACCATGTGTGTTTCTTTTTGCAAACTGTGTTAACATTCCTTTACATGTACTATTCAAAAAAATGTATGGATGCAAAGAAGCTCACCACTACAACTCTCACCATTTCAAATAGAAAATGCACTAGTCATATACAAGGTTGTAGATTTACACAACATGCCTTATGCTCAAAAATGTGCTCATAACATCTCTTCTACAACAATTTCTATCCAAGACATAATAGAAAGTATACCTCCAAGCTCCTAACAAAAATTGCTTGAAAGATGTAATGAATGTGTGTTAAATTATGACCAAAAGAAAATATGTTATTTTTATGAGCAAAAAACCTTGCTCAACAATTGCATTTGGATTCCAACTCAATTTTAAATGAATTTGAAGGATAATTGCACTAATAAGTCAAGACAAAGAAACAATTTTGTTTTCAATCCAATAACATTTTACTATGTTTTTCTTCCTTTCTGCAAGCGACCCATTGCAGCTACAACCTCCACTATGATTAAATCTTTGCAAAACTAGTATCTTGTTCAAATGTCAGGCAAAAATCAAGGTGAAAAAACTAGAGCAAGAACTTCCCTTGCTTCAACATAAAGAAAATGAGACATATATTAACAAGTGCCCTTGCAAGAAGAATAACATAGTTAGGTTGAGGTGTGTACCATCAAGCTTGAATTCATCCCTAAGCTCACCTGCAACTAGATTAACAATTAAATATGACACCAATCAATATGCTACACTGAACATGGGTTAACAAAAGATTGTCTCACGTGCTGACTCATACCAAGTCTTCACTCCCTTGGGAAGAGGAAGGTTACAAACATCAGGATAGTAATATGATAAGGTTGGAGGATAAGATGAAACTTTCTATGTTCCAAAAAAATCATGTATACCTCAAGTTAATCTATGTCCATAAATCACCACAACCAATGGATTATGTAGGCGTACATTGTGCCCATGCTACAAAATGCACGGGCTCCAATATATGGGAGGGACATCCTCTAAATTTACATATGACATAACACACAAATTACACCTCCTCTGCCAATTTAAATAGAGCAATCGAGGGGGTTCACTCACAAGTTGCATTATGCATTTATATTCAACAGTCAAATTTTAGAGACTGGATGAGAGAGAACCGTACCACTTAGTGCTAATAAATAAGGAAAAAAATTTAGCCAATGTAATTGTTTTCCACAAGGACTTGTCTACTAAGCTTCATGGAGCCATGATTGTAGGACATGGTTGAAGATGTGCACAACAACATGGGTCTAAAAACAAATTGGGGACACTGGGTACACATATATCTCAAAATTATAATCTTGGATGAGTTGTAGTAGTTATTGTAAGTAAATGTGTACACTTGCCTCCACTCCTTCTTCCACATTTTGGAAACCCTTGGATATTGATAACCTTATTCAAGTTGCATTACTTAGCCTACCAAGGTAAAGTAGCAATAAAACTTTCCACAAGAAGGTCAATTTTAATGTTAACTCCACAATAAGGAAAGGTTGCTAGCATTCAATATCAGTAAATAAAACCCCTAAGCAATGAGAAATACTAGCTCAATATATTTTTACCCACTATTATAAAGGAAGTTTTAATTAAAATTTAAAGCAAAGCTAATGAAACCCACAAGTTCCTGTCACATTTTTTAAGTCACAAACATGCTCTTTTCTCTTCACACATACATGCTCCAAGCACAAATATTAATGTGATTGCAGAAAATAATTCTAAGGAAACATGTAAGCTTATGAAACAAATGTTGTGTGGGTTCTAGCAAAATGAAATATCCATGAACTTACATAAAATTCTCCTTAACAACAATTTGAAAGTAACCCCACAATGAATGCAGTCTTAACCTTATGAAAGTCCTTTGTAAAATGTCAAACTCCAAGTAGTGATTATTAATAGTTGAATCAACCTTTGTGATATTTCCAAGCATATAGTACTTCTTTATTTCAATTGATGTAACGCTTAATCAGTTAAGCACCTAGTAAACCTTTTAAAGTACATTATCCCTTTTATGTTGCAGAGAAGGGAAAGGGGATGTAGAATTAGATGTGATTTATTGATATATAGGAAATACAAGCCCATAATTAATAATAACATTTCACCATGACAAGGTTAAGTTAGTCTGTAGAAGAATCTTCAAACACTAATGATGTACTTGTAAGATTTTTAGGATGTAGTCCTAGTACATCTTTATTTAGTTTCACTTCTATCAGACTTCTAAATAGAATCAATTCAAATTTAAGTATTAACATTTTCGCCTGAGTAGCCTCAGGTGAATAACCGACTTAAAGGATAGATCACAATTACAGAAAATCTAGAATACGATGAATGGTGCGAGCGAGGTACTCGGCTTAGTGTTCCATGAAAAGGGGGTTGATTGGCCCTCGTAGCCAACGATAATGGCCATCACCGGGAACCCACGTTCGACAATGGAGACGGACATCATCATCTTCGCATTGACATTCTTCGAACCTTTCTGGCGCGGCTCCACGAGCAGGAACGAATTCTAAGTAAATTGCTAAAGCATGTGGGTTAAGAGATAGTTAACGATCCCATGCCGAACGATCAACTCGAGTGCGCATCACTCGCCTGGGCGGTTCTTCTTCGCGCAGCCGTTAAGAAATAATCACGTTGAACGATGCTTCTTCAAGCTCTTCCTGTTCTACTGGTGTAACTAGAGGATTCGAAGGCATAGCAACATCATCCGCCATGACTAGTTCTCACCTACATCAACAAAAAAACTAAGAAGGTAGCACAAACAATGTGGTACTTGCGTTCAGAAGGGGTCGAGGCCTTTTTATTTAACAAATTACGATAGGCGTAAGGTGCGGGAGTGACAGCGGAACCTCACGAAACCTCGAACATCCTAAATTTAAGGGATTCATCAAACCCTAATTTCGACAACGGATCTAGAAGTATGTGGGGTTTTTGTGGTGCAAATTTACTTCTAATTTATTATGTACTACATAGTTAACTAGTACATGGTAAAATAAATAGGTAGGGGATATCAAGAGAGTAAATAGTACAAGGGAATGTTAATTCAACCATTGAATTAGTCAAGTAAAAATTCAAGGACATTACTAGTTACTACCGATAAACTATCCTAGTAGTTAGTTACTTGAAATAATTAGGATGAAAAAATAGGATGTGGAGGTCAACGAACGGAAAGGATAAGGATCAAGCTCAAGAGACCTCATCAAGATATCGAAGATAAAAGAAGGGATGAATCCTCCAATTTCATTAGTCATGAGGATTATCATCCTATTTGATTGGAAGATGGAGTTTTCCTTGTGTTTCATTGGGCCCAAAAATTTTCATCTTAAACTCAATTGGATGGCAATTTATTCTCTATTCTCATTGGCTCAAGAAGGATGAGGAGGCCATTGATTGGAGCAAAGGATTGTAAAGCTTTCATTGGACAAAGGGAACAAGCTCAAGGAAGGTCATGGAGGCTTACCAAGGGAGAAGGCATTGTGTGTATGTGGGAAGGAAGGAAAGAGGAGGAGGAAGTGTGAGGAAGAATGTTTAATCCTTATGTGTGGAGAGGTGTTCGTGGAAAAGGAGTGTGCAAGGATTAAACATGGAAGGAAGTTGTGTGTGACAGGTATTTGTAGCAAAGCCTCTGGAATCTTGGTTCAATTAGTTGTTCCTCCTAAATTTACCGTTGGATTTGTGTCAAAATGAAATCAGTTTTAGTTTGGAAGGTGTAGAAGGTTCCCCCAAAATTTCAGCATCATCGGAGTTGCTGTCAGGGAGCTACATTGGTTGGAAGTAGAGGGTGTTGTGGTGGAGTCCATGGAAGGAATTCCATGACAAAGCCTCTGGATTTTTACTTCAATTAATTTTTCCTCCCAAATCCATCGTTGGATTTGTGTCAAAATTAAATGTGTTTTAGTTTGGAAGGTGTAGAATGTTCTCCCAAAATTTCAGCATCATCGGAGTTGTTGTAAGGGAGCTACACTTGTTGGAAGTAAAGGGGGTCAAATTGTCTGTTTTTTCCTTCAATCTAAGCAAGTGGTTTCTACTTCAAAGTTTAACTCTTGATCAAAAATAAATTAAAAATAAAACTAAAAACTTATGAAATTTTATACCATGGCTCCTTTTAGATTAGCTTTCAAAAATGCAATGCATGTTAGATTAGGATGTTATGTGTAAATGTTGGACACAACGCATTAGATCTTTAATGAATTCCATTACTTACCTTGAACCGCCTTACGTGTTAGATTACAACTACATAGTAGTTCCACTTCCAACCGGGTTTTCTGTGAGTGCATATCTTAATAGTGAAGGTGTGCAAGAATTCCTCACAACATTGTCAGGTTTAGGCGATCTAGGTGCTATTGTAGTATTATAATTAACAAGTTAGTTATAATCATGTTTTGTACTTCAATCTTCCTGGGATATTTTCCATATCTATGTTTTGCACTAGAACAAACTATGCAAGGATAATGAATAGGTATTCTAACCAATTTAACAGATTGGATTTTAGATTCTATTACAAATTTTATAGACTTCACTATGGTAGCTAGTATAATTGCTACTTTTATTTTTTTGTTATGATAGGTTTCAAGTGTATGACATGTTTTACCACAATTGGTAATGTTAATGATGATTTGGCTATAATTGTAGGTACTATAGGTTTAACTACTAAATTAGCCTCTAGTGTGGTTAGTATAACATTATAACTCAAACCAACATGTCCAATTTCTTCACATACTATAGCAACTTCCTTGTGTTCAATCAAGGTATCTTTATTCATTCATGAAGTTGTTAATATTAGGTAAGGTAATAAACATGGTCTGAAAATAATGGTGAAGAAAACATTTGTTGCTTTAACCTATAAACAATTAGTTAATTTCAATAGGCATTCATAATAAACCTCAACATGTTTGGCAATTTGTTATTGTATGTTTCGTAATTGCATATAAACCTCCTCATCATTTTTCACAATTCTAAATCGCTTGCAAAATGTTTGTTCTAACTATTCAAAAGTGCAATTTTGATGGTTTTGAATAAAGTTCTCACCCCGTTTGGAGATATTATTTTTGAAAGTAAAACCAAACAAGTTGATGATGTCAACTTCCATTGTTTCACCATTAGCTTTAATGACGTTCTTGAACATTTTGATGTGAACATCTAAATTAGTGTCCTTGACATAGGTTGGATATTGTAGCTTCTTATATGGCAACTTGGTTGTTGATTTTAGTACAAGTTGTACAATAGGTGGTTGATACTATGGGGGTATAAACATACGTGGGGCAAGTGTTAACCATCCAAATGATCCAACATGTGGATTAAAGGGTGGTCCTCTAGGCCGATGTCCTCTAGATGAACTTCCTCCAAGTGAGTCTCTAGGTTGTCCTCCATTCGGTGGTTGGTGAGCAGAACCTTTGGGTACATAAGTTGGTAAATTGATATTAACTTATACAATGGTTGGTATTGTTGCAATAATAGGTTGTTGGATAGATTATCTATCCATGTTAATCACTAGTTGAACCACTATAGGAAATTAATTTCCAACAAAATGTGGTGTATGTGTTGGTGGTGTAACAGGTTGTTCAGGTACTAGGTACACATACCCAAGTACATAACATGTATAGTTCCTAAAGATGAAAGGATCAAATCCTTTTCTTCTGGTTGGGTATGTTGGATACAGATTATATAAAAGCACAAAAGGTGATATGACATTATACCACATTAGATATGTTGAAGTAGGTAACATGCTAGTTTTACTTGGTATGATTGGTGTAACAAGTTGTGACCAGGTTGTCTAATAATTAATAAGTACTATTTATAACCTATACTAGAATTCATGGTTTGAGTTCCTATTACAAACACATTGGGTATTATTGTTATAGTGTTTGGAAAAATAGGTTGATGAACATTCATCATCTCCTCTAATAATTGCCTTAGTCTATCATCAACAATTGGGCATTAACATGCGTCCCACTTGTTGATAATATGAATAGGTTACAATTCCAACACCTTGGTTTTCTCATAAAACTAGTCTATGGTGTGGTACTTATGATCTTTCACCTTGACTAAGTGTAGGTTTCAATAGCCAGTCGCCTTATTGATATGAAATTTCTTGCTAAATAATCATTTGGTTATACTTGAAGTTCAACATGTTCCATATTTGGTATGGAAATAGATTGATTAGAGGGTCTTTGGTTGATGTGATGAAGTTGTTCCAACCTATTAAATAGTTGAAATTGTTCCACCTTTAAATTAATGGGTACTAAATTGATGTTGGTAATTAGTGGTTGGTTTTTGTTGCAACCCTAGCTTTGGGCTCGCGACCAAGGCAAAGGGGTTGCAAGGTTGCGGGCCAAGAGGAAGGAAGCTCGGGAGTCAAGGCAAAGGCATTGCAAGGGTGCGGGCCAAGAGGAAGCTGGGGAGTCACATCACATACTTCCGGGAGTGTAAGAAAGTGTGAGGGAGTGAACACTCACACTCCCAAGGCAACTCCCACTTTGGGAAATGGAGTCCCAGTGGACTCCTAGAACTTCAAAGAGCAATTTGAGGGGTCAAAACTCAATGGCTTGTGACGTTCTTTATATCGTTGGAAAGCTCTTGAAACGTACATGTCTAAAATGGGCTTTTATTGCTCATTCAAACATTTGAAACACAAGTTATGGCCAAAAGAAGGGCTGGGAGTCAAATTGCCAAAAATCGGGAATCGACCCAATTTATTTGTCTGTAGACGACGTGCAACATACCGTTGGAAAAAGCTCTCGACAAAAACTATAACTTTGCTTCAGACCGCACCTCAATTGGAGGTCTGCTCCCAAAGTTATGGGGCTCCAAAGTCGCGAGAGTCCCAACTGGCGGGATTTCGGGACTCTCACTCAGGAGTCCCGGGAGAGAAAAGCCATTTGGATGTAGGCTCCGTGGCTAGCCATAGAATATACTATAAGGGGGAAGGTGGTGGCTTCCCCCAAGTCCGGGCCATGGTGAATCTTGTGTGTTCGTGTTGCCCGTGGTTCGTCCTAGCACCAAAGGTGCTCCAACTATGCATTAACCACTTTGTGTGGGTTGTGTGCATGCCCGTGTGAGTGAGTGAAGCTTGTCAACTCTTCCTAGTCCCATCCCGGAGCTCCAACACGCCCCTCTACCCCTCAAAGTGTTGTGAGTTAGGGAGCGTGCTCCGACTCCTCCTTCTTCTGTTGTTTTCTACTTGGGCTCACATTTGAGTCCTTTAGGGAGTTGGGAGTGTGTTAGTTTTGAGAACCAATAGATGTTGTAATTGGTGTAGGTTATGGGTAAATAATGACATGGGGTTACATATCGCCATGGTTGTCTTGCGAAAACAACTTCATCGAATAACTGAACACGTTCATGATTATCATCATGATGAACATTCATTACATGTAATTGGGTTAATGTGTGTGGTATTACTTGATGAGTGGTTGGGAGTGTAACTAGGTCTCACTACATAACCAATTTAGTTGCATTTTGATGTTGCTTATTAGTTTCCCCCCTTTGTGTTACATTTGTGTTTGGTGCATTCACATGTTCATTTCCTATAGGTTGCAATTATTGTTTAGCTTGCTCTTGTGCAAGTTCTGGAACAAGCTAATGTGTAACTTGTTTTAGTTGTTTTTTAAGACATTTAATAATTATTTTTGACATTTTCTAAAATCGATGGGTTCTAGGAAAACCTTTAGATTATTCTTCAAGATAAAACTAAAATGACCCTTCCTAGCATTAAAAAATTTATAGAATTTTTTATAAAATAGTTTGGGCACCAATTTATTTCAAAAAATTATGCACTAACCTCACCCTATTTCCTAATGCTTTCAAACTAAATCAAGAAACATAAATTTAAATCCTAAAATTTACACAAAATAAATAAACTTAATATAAACCAAAATTGCAAGCAAGGTTGTTATTCAAATTTAACCTATTAAAATTAGAAATTATAATCATAAATTCTAAGCATGATGGTTCCTAAATTTTGATCCACTTCATGGTTGCCAAATGTTAACGAGTTTTTCTATTCCCATTAAGTTTTCAACTTTTGAGTTTTTCAATAATAGCCTAAAATAACAATAGGTAAATTAATACAAAAACTTTAAATTTGTCTACAACTTTTATATGTAACATGTACTCAAATTGCACAAAATTTCAAAAAAATCTTACTGAAAAAAATATGACGCACCCCAAGTTCCTTGACAGACTCAATTGTGAATCTAAAAGGTAAACAACGAAAATATAAAGAGTTAGGGCACGCTCATTAGCTCACAACACTTTGAGGGTAAAAGGGCACGTTGGAACTCCAAGATGGGGGACTAAAACGAGTGACAACCAGGTCAATTATTCACACTGACTTGTACAAACCAAACAACAAGTTGGTGAGTGTGTAATTGGAGCACTTTTAGTGAACGGACGAACCATGGGCAAACATGAACTCACAAGACTCATCACGGCTCAAACTTGGGGGAAGCCACCACCTTCCCCCCTATAGTATTCTCTTTGCCTAGCTATGAGGCCTACACCTAATTGTCATTTTGTCCCCTGACTCTCAAGTTACAAGTCTCGAAATTTTCGAAATTGGGACTCCCGCAACTTTGTAGGCCAATAACTTATTTTTCAGACTTCTAATTTAGGTGAGATCTAAAGCAAAGTTGTAGCTCTTGTCAAAAGCTTTCCAACAAAATGTGGCATGTGACTTGTAAGCAACTAAATCATGGAGATTTATAACTTTTAGTGGTTAGAAATCAAATTGGCAGTTTGATTCTCGACCCTTCTTTTGGCCATAACTTATGTTTTAAGTACCTAACTGGGTCATACGAGCCCATTTCTAGACATTTAAGTTCCAAGAACTTTCCAATGGTGTAATAAACTTTTCAATATAATGAGTTTTGACCCCTAAAATTGCCCTTCGAAGATTTGGGAGTCTATTGGGAGTCTAACTCCTAAACTGGGAGCTCACTTGGGAGTGTGGGGTTCATTCCTTCACACTCCCTTACATTTGCGAGAGCATGAAATGTGACTCCCAGGTTTCACTTTTGGTTCGCGTCTTTACAAGCCCCTTGCATTGGTCACGAGCCTAAGGCTAAGGTTGTGACATTCAATTTTTTGGGTATAATATCATAGCAGATCACTTGAACATCATAAGCACTAGTTTTATTCAAATGACTTCAACCATTACATCAATGACATAGCAAAAAAATTTACAATTGTTAAGCATGTAGTTCCAATTGTTTAGCCCATCCAAAAAGGTACTAATTTAATTCAAGAAAAGGTAACAACTTTAGAATAAACATCATTTTCATTTGACCATCTACATAGAAACAATGTTCAAAGTTTATTTGGCTCCCATTCTTCTAGTTCAAGCAATTTTCATGTGTTTGTTGTGAATTGCTGAAGCTTTGTAAAATCATCCATGTTGTAACCCTAACATTGGGTTCATGATTAAATGTGGAATGCAAGGCCCATGAAGCCAAGAAAGTGTGTTTAGGTGTGAAACAACTTTCAAAAATGGGGGAAAGTGTAAGGGATGGAGCCCAATGACTCCCAAGTGCATTCCCACTTTGAGAGTTACATTCATGTGAAAGTTGCAATGTTCAAAGCCTTCATTGGAAAGGAAAATAAGCACCAAATCATGCCCCTAGGATACCATTAAAAAGGTATTGAAGCATAAATGTTTAAAGTGCCTTCATATTGTTTGACACACTCCCAACTCCTCGAAGGACTCAAATGTGAATTCAAGTAAAAGATAGTGGAAGAGGGACAAGTCGGGGCACGCTCCGTAGCTCATAACACTTTGAGAGGTAGAGGGGTGTGTTGGAGCTCCAGGATGGGACTAAGAAGAGTTGACAAGCTTCACTCACTCACATGGGCCTGCACATAACTCACACAAAGTGGTTAGTGCATAGTTGAAACACCTTTGGTGCTAGGACGAGCCACAGGCAACACAGACACATTAAATTCACCACGGCCCGGACTTAGGGGAAACCACCACCTTCCCCCTTATAATATACTCTGTGGCTGGCCACGGAGCCCACATCCAAATGGCTTTTCTCTCCTAGGACTCTCGAGTGGGAGTCCCGAAATCGCGCCGATTGGGACCCTCGCAATTTTGGAGCCCCATAACTTTGCGAGCAAACCTCAAATTGAGATGCAATTTAAAGCAAAGTTATAGCTCTTGTTGAGAACTTTCCAACGGTATGTCGCACGCCCCTTGTAACCAAGTAAATCAGATCGATTCCCGACTTTTTCTAGTTGAAAGTCAAATTGGCAGTTTGACTTTCAGCCCTTCCTTTGGCCATAACTTGTGTTTCAGATGTCCAAATGAGCAATGTGAGCCCATTTTAGACATCTACGTTCTAAGAGCTTTCCAATAATATAAAGAACGCCATAATAATTTGAGTTTTGGCCCCTAAAATTGATCTCAGAAATTTTAGGAGTCCACCGGGACTCCCTTTCCCAAAGTGGGAGTTGCCTTGGGAGTGTGAGGGTTCACTCCCTCATACTTTCTTACACTCCTAGGAGTATGTGATGTGACTCCCAGACTTCTTTTTGGCCTGCACCCTTACGACCTCTTTGCCTTGACTTTCGGGCTTCCTCTTCGTCCGCAACCTTGTAACCCCTTTGCTTTGATTACGAGCCCAAAGCTAGGGTTGCGACATTCTTCATTTAAACTCAATTTGCATGAGTTATGATTAAAAAAAAAGGCAAGAGTCAAATTGGGAATTTGACTCTCGACCACAAACCCCTTGAAAGCATGGGCTAAATTTACTCCAATTGGGGCATGTTATACACTATTAGAAGATCCTATTGAAGGCTAAAATATATTTCCCTCACATTCTCAAAATAAACTTGATTTGAAAAAATATGAACATCAAAAATTTGGGACGACAAGAGTCCAAGTTTTGGGACTCCCATTTGGGAGTCCCAGGGAGAAGTGACATTTGGATGTAGTCCTTGTGAAAGGGCATAGAGTATACTATAGGGAGGGGAGTGGTGTTTCATCTTAAAGGTTACAGGCCATGTAAAACTTGTGCTTGAAATTGTCCTTATTAAGTTTGTCACACCACTTTCATTCAACTTGCACTAATCGTCTTCTTTTCTTGGTTATGCAGGTTGATTTCATCATGAATTCTAGCTTGTGAGTTTGTCCTAGTCCCATCCCGAAGTTCTAACAAACCCTCCTACCTTCAAAGTGTTACAAGTTAAGGAATGTGCCCCAATTATTTTTTTTTCTTATTATTCACTTTGGGACCCACATTTCCATCCTCTAAGGAGTTTGGGGGCATGTCACTTCTGATGCAAATTGTTGGCCCACAATTCGTTTGTGCGAAAAGGTGAGACAACATTCCCTCTTCAAATTAACAGAATAACACATCAACAATTGGGAGGCTAACATGTTACTTCTCCAATGCACTATTTTTTATGCACCCCTAAACTTCTTGAAAGACTCAAATGCGAGTCCGAAGGTGAAACAATAGAAAATGAGGCATGGTACATTCTTTAACTCGTAGCATTTTGGAGGTAAGAGGGGCGTGCTAGAGCTATGGGATGGGGACTAGGAAGAATGACGAGTGAATCAACTATTTTGTCGCAACCTTAGCTTTAGGCTCACAACCAAGGCAAAGGGGTTACAAGGTTACGAGCCAAGAGGAAGCCCGAGAGTCAAAGCAAAGAAGTCGCAAGGGTGCGAACCAAGAAGAAGCCCGGGAGTCACATCACATACTCTTGGGAGTGTAAAAAAATGTGAGGGAGTATGAGGGAGTGAACCCTCACACTTCCAAGGCAACTCCCACTTTGGGAGATGGAGTCCCGGTGGACTCTTGAAACTTCAGAGACCAATTTTAGGCATCAAAACTCAATGTATTGTGGCGTTTTTTGTATCATTTGAAAGCTTTTACAACATAATGTTTAAAATGAGCTTACATTTCTCATTTGGACATCTAAAACACAAGTTATGGCCAAAAGAAAGGTCGAGAGTCAAACTGCTAATTTGACTCCCAACCAGAAAAAATTAAGAATTGACCTGATTTACTTCGCTGTAGAGGGCGTGCGACATACTATTGGAAAGGTGGTGAATTCCCCCAAGTCCGGGCCGTGGTGAGTCTAGTGTGTCCATGTTGCCTGTGGCTCGTCCTAGCACCAAAGGTGCTCCAACTATGCACTAACCACTTTGTGTGGGTTGTGTGCAATCCCATGTGAGTGAATGAAGCTTGTCAACTCTTCCTAGTCCCATCCTGGAGCTCCAACATGCCCTTCTACCCCTCAAAATGTTGTGAGTTAGGGAGCATGCCCCGACTCCTCCCTCTTCCACTGTCTTCTACTTGGACTCACATTTGAGTCCTTCGAGGAATTGGGAATCCATCATATTCACACAAATTTGCACAAACCAAACAATAAGTTGGTTAGTGCATAATTGGAGCACTTTTGGTGCATAGACGAAAGCCACGAGCATACATGAACTCACAAGACTCATCACGGACCAAACTTGGGGGAACTCACCATCTTCCCCCTTATAGTATTCTTTGTGATTAACCATAAGGGATGCATTGAAATGTCATTTTGTCTTGGGACTCCGAAGTTGAAAATTTTGAAATTTTCGAAATTAGGACTCTTGACACTTTAGAGGACCATAACGTCTTGTTTAAACCTCCGATTGAGGTGAACTCAAAAAAAAGAGTTATAGCCTTTGTTGAAATCTTTCCTACAATATGTGGCACGCCACTTTCAAGGCAATTCATGACTTTTAGTAGTCAGGAATCAAATTGACACTTTGATTCCCAACCCTTCTTTTGGCCATAACTTGTGCTTTAAGTACTTAAATGGGTCATGCAGGCCTATTTTAGACATTTACATTTCAAAAGATTTTCAATGGTATTAGAGACTCTTTAATCCAATGAATTTTGACCCCTAAAATACCTCTTTGAAGATTCAAAATTCCATAGGGATTTCAACTCCTAAAGTGGGAATCCACTTGGGAGTGTGTGGGTTCATTCCCTCACACTCCCAATAATGCAAATGTGATTCCTAAGTTGCATTCTTGGCCCACACCTTTCAATGTCTTTGCTTTGGTCATGAGCCCAAGGCTAAGGTTGTGATAATTTTCCCCGCTGCTAATGTCCTTCCACTTGTGTATGGATAAATTTATAGTTTTCTTTCTTTTGACAAATGATATAACATCACTATTGGAAATTTCTTTGGATGTTCATGTATACTACTTTGTCATAATGTTGGTAGATTTTGTAGGTGGCCATGGGACATATGTGTAATGTAAACATCTGTATCACGTTTTGCAAATGATTATGTTTTGTGGGTTCATGAAAGATTTCATTCATTACTGCACATGGATTTGGGATGAAGTTCAGTGTTTGTTAAAATGTTCAAAACCTTTGGACTCTAATGATAGTACATAACTACATATGTTTCAAATCAATTGTGGTTTTTTCATTCATCAAAGCTTGTTGTAATTGCCTCAACTATGTAAGTAGTTTAGTTTCCAATAATGGCCTAACAAAAAAAATCCAATGTGTATTGTTTCAATCATTTTTATGAAATGTATACATTCTTTTGTTATGGTGATTATACATAAGTGGTGTGGTATCAAAGCATGTGATTTGATAAAAATATATACATTTTATTAATAATAAACCCTTTGATGGTCATAATGTGCTTTCATGTATATTGTTTTATTTTGTAGAATACCATAGTACCTTGCCACTACATCACATGTTTGTTGAAGAACTAATATAATTATTAATTTAAATCCATCAATTATTTTTCAAGCATGCAATTTCTTGTCATTTCAATAGTTTTAAAAATATTGAAAGTATTATATAAAAGCCCTAGATATTTAGAACATCAGTTGCACCTATAATGATAAAATCCATCTTTGTATTTTCCTTTGATTTCAAAGCTTCACATGATGTTATTGTCAACAACTATGTTAGTTATATCTATGTTCAAAGCCAATAAATCGTTATTGATTCCACAACAAATCACACATGTGACATGGCAAAATATTCCATGACAAGGCATGAAATATTTTGCCACATATTATTTCCATGTGGTAGACAAATATATTTAAAATATTCCATGATGTGGCATGAAATATTCCTTAAGATTCTTTCCTCCTCACTAGCTAGTGTTGTCGTAGTAATCTTCCATTCATGTTTATAACTTGTCTACATGTAATCAGTCCTAGCCTACTTTTATAAATATCAAATTCCTAATGTTGTTGATCAATTGTTGTATTAGGTGGAATGGCTATGATCCATTAGGTCCAAAAAAGTTTTTTTGGAACCTTGGAAGTAGTGTCCGTGGTAAACACCTTCACATTCTAGAGGTGAAAGTCACATTTACATTTTAAATTGATATCGATTCTTCGTTTGTAGGTTTTATTGTTGTGATTAAGCAAATTGTGGTGTTGTTTAACTATTCAATCTAAGATGCATGGAAGACTTGTTTGGGGGCATTCCATAGGGTGAAGCACAACCTAATGTGGCCAAACAACAAAATGCGGAGATGCCAACTTGGGAATGTGGATGTGGTAATGTGGACTTGACAATTGTGCAAAGATGGACTATGCAATTTTGCAACTTGTGGCTCATTGGCAAACATGTAATCCAACTTGGCAAACTAACCAAACTGCCATGTGGACATATTTATTTGGCAAAGTGGACTTCAAAAACCAATAAAATAATAATGTTCCCTACATAATCTATATTAAAAAGTGTTGGTGATAAATATTCATGTGGGGATTGATAAGTTCCTAATATTGATCATATAATGTCCCTTTATGATCATGATTTAAATGATAGATATGTTTCAACCAAACTAAATTGGGGCATGTGTGGCTTCCAATACTCATCAAGGATACATAGACAAATGCATATAATAACTACACATGAACAAGTATGTCTTTGTTTAACATTAATTGTGTAGAAAATTATAAGTCATTTACAAATAACATGATCAAGGAAAGATTCACTCACAAGTGCAACATGTTCATGAACTTAAATAATCAAATCATGGCTTTCTTACACATGGCTATATATATATGTAAATTTCCCTTGGAGTTTTAAATTATAAACCAAAAGTATAAACATGAATAAGTTTTTGCAATCACTCATATTTGCACATGTGGAAACTTATGTAATTCTACATTTCAATTATAACTTCAATGTCATTAACTTCACTAGAAACTGGAAAGTAGTTTGATATTAATAATTAGAAGAAAATTGTTTAAACCTAAGTTAACTATAATTGTATTTTGGGGCAAACAAACTTATGAGGACCAACCATTTGGAAAGACAATCTACATGGAAAGCCATGCTCTATAATACTTAACAATGGGCGTACCTTTTCTCCTCAATAGAAATTTGATTCATGACAACTAAGTAAGTTCTTTCAATCTCCATAATTCTACCAAGAACTTCAAAGTAGTCATTTTTTTAGGAGTTTCACCTAAATTAGCAACATTTTTGGACATTGAAACAACTTATTGACCTTGCCTTTAACCTATTAATGTTAACAAATGATTGTAGAGCGTGCATGGGGAAAGTAATGAAAACCTTTAGTTGAATATAAAAGTAACATCTACCTCAACTTGGTTGCATGTATGGCAAACCTTTATTGCTTGTTGGATCATCATTCAATTCCACTATTAGTTGCTACCATCAGGGGCAACAAAAGGAACTGGGTGGGAGGTGTGGTGAGGCTAAGACTAACCGTAAGAACCACCATGGCAAAAACCTTGCCTATTAATGGTAACAACATCCTACCAATTGATGAGGAAATTAGAAGGTAGAAGACAGAGGCTGAGTCTTGAAGGAAAAGATCTTATAGAATGGCTTTGAAAGCTAGATCATCAAGTGAAGGAATTCAAAAGTCTAAAGCTCCTGATTATAAAGTGAAAATACTTGCTATAAAACTTCCCAAAATAATGAATGGTGTTTTGTTAAAATCAGGGGATGTGAAGCACAACAAGACGTTGTAACTAAACTAATGGATTCTTACTTGTTGAAAAAAATCCATTCCTCCTTATATCCTTCATGCCAAAGAAACAAAGTGTAAGTTGAAATCGTTGAAAACATTAGGACATGTCTAAATGTTGTGAGCCATGCTAAGACAAAAGGCCATATGGTAACTAAACATGCTACACTTAGCATGGTAATGTTTGGACATGGTGGGAATGTGTTAGCAATGGCTAGGGTTCTTAAGGTTCATTGTAACAATGTGCTTGATGTAGTGCAAAGGCATCATGTCCTTGATGATGGTGGTTGTTTACATGTAGTTTAGGCTCCTCTAACAAAAGAATGTATGTCTAACAAAATGGACATGGATGTGGTGAATGTGGTCACTCAATGGTGGGTGTCCCAAACCACTATTTTTTCCAAACCACAAGGAAGGTTGTGGTGAAGAGGCACATTAGATGTAAGGTTTACCAATACCACCCAACACTTTACCTCATGGATATCTCGGTAAAATCATATTCCAAAAACAGTAGTAGCCACCTTGTTTTATGCCTAACAATTGTGGTTTGTTAACAAGGTAGGTCAAGGCCATGTGGTCAATGTGAGCCATACCAACATAACCATGTGTAGTACTCTCAATTTTTAAAAATTACATTAGGAATACTTGAATGTGGTAAGGTTATTAGGGGTTTTTAACAACTTTATGTTAGAATAAGGAATGATGAATGCGCATGGTTGCATGGGGGAGTTGTTTTCTTTTTCGAAATACTATATTGGTGAATAAGGTGTTGGGTTAGTTATTTTATTCAACAAAAAGCTGGTAACCATAATTTTAAAACCTTAGGTGTGTAATTAGGGGTGAGAAATCTCTAGAAGGTTGGGGGTAGAAGCAAACACCAAAATTTGTGGTGTTCATCAAAACATTAATCTTGTTCTAATATTTAGCGAATAACAAAGATGTTTAAGATTCATGAAACAGTTCAAGGGGTGTTAATGAAAGGTTCGATAGAAATATAATAATTTTCAAGCCTTATAAACATAAGATTAATCGAGACAATTTAACGATTAAATAAATAATGTGATAAGGTGGTAATGGCAACATGAGTTTCATAATGAATGAAACATTTATTTAGATTATGGATAAGATCAATGAAAAGCTACAATTATAGTTGAGTCTTGGGCTATGCCATAGTGATAATTCATAATTGTAGGAAATCTAGGATTCATTGAATGGTGTGAACTAAGTAGTCCGCCTTGTTATTAGGAAGCAATTGACAAATCGGACCGCGCAACCAACGATAGTGTCCAATGCCAAGAATTGAAAACCATGTGAAGACAGAGGTTTTTTAGTCTCATAATAACCTTCACAAACAACTTTAGGTTTTTAACTATAAATGGGGTCAATTTGCAACAAAATCACCAAGGTGCGAAAGTTCAGAGAAATGTGATAATACCAAGCTCGAAGGGGATCAACTTCAAGACAAGAATGCACCTATCCCGATTTAAGATCTTCATCATAAGGATGTTGTGTCAATGTCAAATTTAGAGATGTATCCGAAGCCGGTTTTTCAATCATTTGTGTAGTTTGAGGCCCATAAGATGTGGCCATATGCAACGCCATAATTTCAAGGAAAGGAAAAAAAATCTTTAATCAAAATCAAATCGGTAATGAATGTGTGAAGGACTTATTACATCGAGATCCATGATTATGATTTATAGATCAAAGAAAAGGAAGGAAATGCATAAGTAACGGAATAAAACCATGGTAAAGTAAAATTTTAAGATCAATGGAAAAAATGAAGGTTTAAATAAAATTTGTTGGGGGGAAAATGGGAAGAAGGGAAAAGGTGTTTCTCTTTTTCCTTCCATTCGCCACCAAACATTGAAACCTTCCATTAATCATTAAGCATTGGAACCTTTCAAGGGCCACCAAGCAATAGAACCTTCCAAAGGCCATTAAGCATTGGAACCTTTCAAGGGCCACCAAACATTGGAACCTTCCAAGGGCCACCAAGCATTGGAACCTTCCAAGGGCCACCAAACATTGGAACCTTTCAAGGGCCACCAAGCAATGGAACCTTCTAAGGGCCAATGATAATTTTTTATTCAAATCTTGAGAATATTTGTTCCCACAACTTTTGTTGAGAGGAAAAGAATGATTAGTCTTAGTAGATGGTGGAAAAAAGAAGAATAGATTAGATGTTTTTAGTATTTTTGAGAGAATGGAAGTGAGTAGAGATAGTGACGAACCCCCAAGCTCCTTAATGGATTCAAATGTGAGTCCAAATTAAAGACAACGGAAAAACAAAGAGTCAGGGCACATTCTTTAGCTCACAACACTTTGAGGGGTAAAAGGGTGTGATGGAGCTCCGAAATGGGACTAGGAAGAGTGACAAGCATCAACTACTCACACGGACTTGCACAAAACCAACACAAGGTGGTTAACGCATAATTGGAACACTTTTGGTGCTAGGACGAGCCACGGGCAAATTCAGACTCACAAGACTCACCACGGCCCAAACTTGGAGGAAGCCACCACCTTCCCCCTTATAGTACATTATGTGCCTCTCCACGAGGCCCACATCCGAATGGCTTTTTGTCCCGAGACTCCCAAGAGGGAGTCTTGAAATTGCTAAAGTTGGGACTCCTACCACTTTGGGGCCCTATAACTTTGTGTGCAAACCTCAGATTGAGACGAGGTCAAAAATAAAATTATAGCCCTTGTTGAAGGCTTTCCATGTTGCATGCCGCCTTAACGCAAGGAAATCATGGTGATTCCCGACTTTTAGTGGTTGAGAGTCAAATTAACTCCCAA